>JACCDH010121160.1_pt1 | contig 33009 bp, 31 predicted proteins | sample 7442481 | NCBI WGS metagenome assembly JACCDH01 (sample SAMN15323433, study PRJNA562643) | freshwater metagenome | isolation source: river surface water | place: USA:Blue River Watershed | collected 2017-08-15
CAAATTTTGCTTTGCCTTTAATGCCAAAGTGAAATTGTATAAGTCCTTGACTTACTTGACGTTTCACGTGAAAATTTTCGTTTCCATCGTTTTGAAAACGAATTAAAATAAAATCATTTTCAATTTTTATTTCTTCTTGAGAACCCATAGCGATATTTTTTCGTATATAGTTACATACAAAAATCAAATTGTTATTTAGAATTATTCTATATAGTTAAATTCGAAACACTTGATTTTGCTACAAATTTAATAGAAATAACGCTAAAAAGATGAATTAGATACAAAATATCTTTTATCGATACAAAAAGTCCTTTAAGCGTTACTTTTATAAATGGCATACTAATAATTTTGTTAAACTTTTAGGAAAGAGTATAAACCATGGAAAACAATACATTTGCGAAACATCCAACTTTCTACGCAGTAGGTTTAAGTTACAAAAAAGCCGATGCAGAAATGAGAGGTAAATTTAGTTTAGATGATAAAGCTAAGCAAAATTTATTACATCAAGCAAAAGAAGAAGGATTGGAAAGTTTAGTAGTTACTTCGACTTGCAATAGAACTGAAATTTATGGTTTTGCACAACATCCATTTCAATTAATCAAATTACTATGCGAAAATAGTCAAGGAACTGTTGAAGATTTTCAAAAAGTTGCTTTTGTATATAAAAACACGGAAGCAATTTCACATATGTTTCGTGTAGGAACAGGTTTAGATAGTCAGATTCTAGGTGATTTTGAAATCATAAGCCAACTAAAAAATGCTTTTGTTCAAAGCAAAGAGCTTAATCTAGCAAACGCTTTCTTAGAACGATTGGTTAATGCAGTAATTCAAGCAAGTAAAAAAATCAAAACAGATACTGAGATTTCTTCAGGGGCCACTTCGGTTTCGTTTGCTTCGGTGCAGTACATTTTAAATAATGTGGATGATATTGGCGACAAAAATATTTTGCTTTTTGGCACCGGGAAAATTGGAAGAAATACTTGCGAAAATTTAGTAAAACATTCGAAACACGAACAAATTACGTTAATCAATCGTACCAAGGACAAGGCTGAGAAATTGGCACAAAAATTAGATGTGGTAGTTAAAGATTATGCTGATTTGCAATTGGAAATTCAGAAAGCGGATGTGTTGGTAGTGGCTACGGGTGCTCAAAACCCCACTGTCGACAAAACGATTTTGAATTTGAAAAAGCCGTTGTTGATTTTGGATTTATCCATTCCAAAAAACGTGAATGAAAATGTAGAAGATATTGAGGGGGTTACTTTAATTCACATGGATTATTTGTCGCAAATCACAGACGAAACTTTAGAAAACAGAAAGAAACATATTCCGGCAGCTGAAGCCATTATTGAAGAAATCAAAGACGAGTTTTTGACTTGGTCCAAAGGCAGAAAATTTGCCCCAACCATTCACGCTTTAAAAGAAAAATTACATTCGATAAAAGACGGAGAGCTGAGTTTTCAACGTAAAAAACTAGCCGATTTTAACGAAGAACAAGCCGAAATAATCAGCAATAGAATCATTCAAAAAATCACCAATCATTTTGCGAATCATCTCAAAGACGAAGAAACTATGGTAGACGAAAGTATTGAGTGGATTGAGAAAGTGTTTAATATTGGTACCACACAAAAGAATGAGTAAAACGATACGTATAGGAACCCGCGATAGCGAATTGGCACTTTGGCAAGCGCATACCGTTCAGAAAAAACTGAATGATTTAGGCTATACTACTGAAATTGTAGCGGTAAAATCGCAGGGAGATATTATTCTAGACAAACCTTTATACGAGTTAGGAATCACGGGCATTTTTACTAAAACATTGGATATTGCCATGATCAATGGTCAGGTAGATATTGCGGTGCATTCCATGAAAGATGTGCCAACGGCTTTGCCACAAGGCATTGTTCAAGCAGCCGTTTTAGAACGCGCCAACACGTTGGATATTTTGGTACACAAAGGCAACCTGGATTTTCTTACTACAACAGGAACTATTGCCACCGGAAGTTTACGCCGTCAAGCGCAATGGTGGCACAAATATCCCAATCATCAAGTAGTGGATTTACGCGGCAATGTAAATACCCGCATGCAAAAATTAGCCGAAAGCGATTGGAACGGAGCTGTTTTTGCAGCAGCAGGTTTGGAACGAATCAATTTAAAACCTGAAAATTATATCAACCTCGATTGGATGATTCCCGCTCCAGCACAAGGTGCTATGCTCGTGGTTGCCATGGCGAATGATGAATTTACCAAAGATGCTGTGAGTCAGTTGAACGATATTGAAACAGAAATTTGTACTTATATTGAACGACAATTTTTAAAAACTTTGGAGGGTGGTTGTACTGCACCAATTGGCGCTTTGGCTCAATACGACGAAGAAAAAGACACGATTGAATTTAAAGGTGTGTTGTTCTCGCTTGACGGAAAACAAAAAATAGCAATCGAAAAATCAGTGGATATATCGGAGTGGAAAAAATTAGGTTTTCATGCCGCACAAGAAATTTTGAATAGTGGTGGTGCCCAATTGATGGCACATATCAAAGCAACTTTAAAAAAATAAGATGCGCTCACAGTCAGTCAAGGATTAGACAAAAAGCAGTATATTTGTATGGATATAAAAATCATTCAAGATGAACTACAAGATATCATTCAAGGAAAGAGCCAAAATAGCCAAAAAACTCTTATCCAAGCAATTGCCTGTTACCTTGGAACAAGCCAAAGAACAAGCACAATGGCTGAAAACAATAAGCACTACAAACAAGAAGAAACAAAGATTTTAATCAATTATATTGATAAAAACAATCTTTGGGCAAATGACAAAGTTAACTTTAACTTATTTGTATCTGAAGGTGCAGAACAAAAGGTTTACATTAAAAATGACAAAACGGTTTATAAGTTAAATGATTCTATTTACTACTCAACTTGGCACGAGTACTTTATAAACTTATTGTTAAATAATTATTTTTTTCCTGAAACTTCCTATACACTTGTTGGGTTTTGTAGCATAGACAAAACTCTTTATGCTTTAGTTGAACAAGCATTTGTAAAAGCAAATCAGCCGACTAATTTAGATCAAGTAAAAGAATTTATGGAGGCCAACGGATTTGAAAACACAAGAAATCACGATTATTATCATCCAATATTAAAAATAATTCTTGAAGATTTACACGATGAAAATGTGTTAACTCAAGATGGTATTTTGTATTTTATTGATACTGTATTTTATATTAAATAATGGCAAATCCAAACCGAATTTTATCGACAAAAGTACTTTTGAGTCATCAAAAACAAGTCTTGACGGATATTGGTTTGGAAGTGTTGGAGTCCAATTTTATTCAAGTAGAATTCAAAAAATTTGAGTTAACAGGGATAAAAGACAATTTGATTTTTACAAGTCAAAATGCGGTGCAAAGTTTTTTAAATCACCCTCAATTGGAGGAATTAAAACCAACACTTCAGCAGAAAAAAGTCTTTTGCGTAGGCGTAAAAAGTAAAACTATTTTGACCGATGCAGGTTTTGAAGTAGTAGCCTACACGGATTATGCGTCGGATTTAGCAGCGATTATTAGTTTGATTTATGCTAACGGGAGCTATACTTTTTTTAGCGGCAATTTGAGAAAAGAAACGCTGCCTTTGGCACTGCAAGAATCTGGAATTGAGTTCAACGAAATTGAAGTGTACGAAACGAAATTGAACCCTCACAAGATTACGACTACGGTAGATGCGATTTTGTTTTTTAGTCCATCAGGAGTTGCAAGTTATTTGAAAGAGAATACAATTAAAAAAGAATTGTGCTTTTGCATTGGCGAAACTACCGCCGAAGCATTGGAAGAGAAACACATAAAAAACATCGTAATTGCTGAATACCCTTCGGTTGAAAATGTAATTACAGAAGTTAGAGAATATTATTATAATTAAACTTTGCGCCTTTGTGGCAAAAACAAATAAAAAATGATTAAAAACGACCTTTTTTTAAGAGCTTTAAACAATGAAAAAGTAGAACGCCCTCCGGTTTGGATGATGCGTCAAGCGGGAAGATATTTACCGGAATTTAGAGCGTTACGAGATAAATATGATTTTTTCACGCGTTGCGAAACGCCAGAATTAGCAGCTGAAATTACCGTACAACCGATTCGCATTGTGAAACCTGATGCAGCCATTTTATTTTCGGATATTTTGGTCGTGCCAAGAGCGATGGGTATTCACGTAGAATTGAAAGACAATTTAGGGCCGATAATTCCGAACCCAATTCGCACCATGGAACAGGTAAACCAAGTGTTTGTGCCTAATATTCAAGAAACTTTGGGTTATGTAATGGATGCGGTGAAATTGACCAAAGAAATGTTAAACAATGAGGTGCCATTGATTGGTTTTGCTGGTTCGCCTTGGACAATTTTTTGTTATGCTGTAGAAGGAAAAGGCTCTAAAAGTTTTGATACGGCTAAAGGATTTTGTTTCTCCAATCCAGTAGCGGCGCACACTTTATTACAAAAAATTACCGACACTACGATTCTATATTTGAAAGAAAAAGTAAAAGCGGGTTGTAATGCCATTCAGATTTTTGATTCTTGGGGAGGCATGTTGTCTCCAACAGATTACAACGAATTCTCGTGGCAATACATTAATCAAATAGTTGAAGCCTTAGCTGAAGACACCAAAGTTATTGTTTTCGGAAAAGGGTGTTGGTTTGCTTTAGGCGAAATGGCTAAATCAAAAGCGTCGGCTTTGGGAGTAGACTGGACGTGTTCGCCAAGAAACGCTCGTTATTTAACAGGGGGCAATATCACCTTACAAGGGAATTTCGACCCGAGTCGTTTGTTATCGCCAATTCCAACCATCAAAAAAATGGTGCATGAAATGATAGACGAATTTGGGGCAGCCAATTACATCGTTAATTTAGGTCACGGTATTTTACCTAATATTCCTGTGGATCATGCCAAAGCTTTTGTGGAGGCGGTGAAAGAGTACGGTCACTAAATAGCAACTACCTGCAAGGTTTCCAAAACCTTGCAGGAAAAGAGAAAAATGAAAAAAATTCTATACTTACATACAAAACCTTCAAGATCAAATCTGTAATAAAATAATAATTAAATAATGATAAAAAATTTATTGATATTAATTGGAATCTTTATATCATTTAATTGTAATAGTCAAAATATTGTTTCTAAAACAAAACACAAATCAATTCCAAGGATTCCTTTAAGAAAAAAAATTATTGGAATTTGGACGCAAAAAGGTTCGATAAATGCAGATTTTAAAATTGATAATGAAAGGTTTTATTATGTCGATGATTTTGAATTTTATAAATATTCTTTAAATGGAGATATAATTAAAATTTACTACACAGATTACATTTATGAAGGTAAAGTTTCTTTTAAAAATGATACTTTAATCATAAGCAATAAAGATGGAGAAGGTAGATATTTGAGATTCAAAGAAAAGAATATTAAATGAGCTTATTGAATAATACAAAAAAATGAAAAATAAATTTTACCAATACATACAAAACCTTCAAGATCAAATCTGTAAAGGATTAGAGGATATCGATGGCGTTGCTAAATTCCGTGAGGATTTATGGGACAGACCCGAAGGTGGTGGTGGAAGAACACGCGTAATTGAAAATGGGCAAGTTTTTGAAAAAGGAGGCGTTAATATTTCAGCAGTACAGGGAAAGTTACCCGATTCGATGCAAAAATTATTCAATGTAGGCGAAGCCGATTTTTTTGCCTGCGGATTGAGTTTGGTGATTCATCCTAAAAGTCCTATGGTGCCAACGGTGCATGCCAATTGGCGTTATTTTGAAATGTATGATGATAAGGGTAATGTAATCAATTCGTGGTTTGGCGGAGGCCAAGATTTAACTCCGTATTATTTGTTTGAAGAAGATGCGATTCATTTTCACCAAACTTGTAAAACGGCTTGTGACAAACATAATTCTGATTTTTATCCAAAATACAAAAAACAATGTGATGCGTATTTTTGGAACGCACATAGAAACGAAGCGCGTGGCATTGGCGGTTTATTCTTCGATTATTTAAAAGCAACCGAAGAGATGAAAATGGAAGATTGGTACAATTTCGTTACCGAAGTAGGCAACTCCTTTCTTGATGCGTATTTGCCAATAGTAAAGAAAAGAAAAGACGTGCCATTTACGGATGCGCAACGCACTTGGCAAGAAATTCGCCGGGGACGTTATGTCGAATTTAATTTGGTTCACGACAAGGGCACGTTGTTTGGCCTAAAAACCAATGGGCGAATAGAGAGTATTTTGATGAGCTTACCGCCGCACGTACAATGGCATTATGATCATCATCCGGCAGTTGGAAGTGAAGAAGAAAAATTAATACAAGTGTTAGAAAAACCAGTAAATTGGGTAGCCCCCTAACCCCCGAAGGGGGAACACCAAATAAACTGATGCTTTGTCTATAAATAAAATTATAAATTAACTTAAAACCTATTGACCCCTAATAGGAATTCCCCCTTTGGGGGTTAGGGGGCCGATTATGTTCCCATTACACAGAGGTAGAAGATTACGCGTTAACGAAAGTATTCGTTCATTAGTTCGTGAAACCACATTAAGTCCAGCCGATTTTATGTTTCCGATGTTTATTGCAGAAGGAGAAAATATCCAAGTCGAAATTCCATCGATGCCTGGAATTTTTCGTCGTTCGATAGATTTAACGGTAAAAGAAGTTCAAGAATTATTCGATTTAGGGATTCGTGCCGTGAATATTTATGTGAAAGTAAGCGAAGACTTGAAAGACAACACCGGCAAAGAAGCATGGAACCCCAACGGATTGATGCAACAAGCTATTCGTGCTATTAAAGCGGCTTGTCCTGAAATGATTGTGATGCCTGATGTGGCATTGGACCCGTATTCCATTTATGGTCACGACGGAATTATTGAAAAGGGTGATGTAGCGAATGATGCCACCAACGATGCTTTGGTAAAAATGGCGGTTTCACACGCACAAGCCGGTGCTGATTTTGTAGCACCAAGCGACATGATGGACGGTAGAGTGTTGCACTTACGCCAAGGATTAGATGCAGCAGGCTTTGAAAATGTAGGGATTATGAGTTATTCAGCCAAGTATGCTTCGGCATTCTATGGCCCGTTTAGAGATGCATTGGACAGCGCACCAAAAGAAGCCGATGTCGAAGTACCAAAGGACAAAAAAACCTATCAAATGGATTATGCGAATCGCATCGAAGCCGTTAAAGAAGCTTTATGGGACGTTGAAGAAGGTGCTGATATGGTGATGGTAAAACCTGGAATTGCTTATTTGGACATCGTTCGCGAAGTAAAAAATGCGGTAGATGTTCCCGTAACGGTTTTCCATGTGTCGGGCGAATATGCGATGATTAAGGCTGCAGCCGAAAGAGGTTGGCTAGACCACGATAAAATCATGATGGAACAATTAATGTGCATCAAACGTGCCGGCGCTAGTTTAATTTCGACTTATTTTGCAAAAGAAGCAGCGATATTATTGAAGAAGCAATAGCCAAAGCTTCCAGCCTTCAAAAGGCTGGAAGCTTTAAAGGGAGCCTTAAAAAAACCAAACCATTCGACTACTCGAGTGGTTTTTTATTTTGAACCAAAATCGATTATCTTTATCCAATGGAAACAGTTAGTATCAAAACACCTTTAGGAATTGCCACCATTAAAGGGGATGGAAACGGCATTGCAGTAATTGCTATTGCTGATGAAGGAGAAATTTCGAAAGTAATTCCGCCCGTTTTACAAAATGCGGTAACGCAACTCCAAGAGTATTTTGGCGGAAAACGAACGCATTTTGATTTCCAATTGAATCCTGTGGGAACCGAATTTCAGCAAAAAGTATGGAAGGGTTTGTGCGAAATTCCTTTTGGTAAAACGATGAGTTATTTGGAATTAGCCAAACAACTCGGCGATGTGAAAGCGATTCGAGCCGTAGCTTCGGCCAATGGTAAAAACCCATTGTGGATTGTGGTGCCTTGCCACCGAGTAATTGGTACAGATGGTTCACTCACAGGGTATGCCGGAGGGCTGAGGCGCAAAAAGTGGTTACTCGAACACGAAAACCCAAGTAAACAACAAAATCTTTTTGAATAAGACTTCTTAGATTTCTAGATTTTTAGAAATTTAGATAGATTTTAATCTTAAAAATACAGGCAGTTTAGTATATTTATTTTCTGATAATCTAGTTATCCATAAATCTAACCATCTAAAATTCTAATTAGTCTAACTATCTAACCCATATATCCCAATGATCGAAAAAATCAACCTCAATCACATTCTCTTTTTAGATATTGAAACCGTTCCCGAAGAAGAATATTTCCATTCGCTTGACGATGAAATGAAAGCACTTTGGGAAAACAAAACCCAATATCAGCGCAAAGACGATTTTAGTCCCGAGGACTTTTATGACCGCGCAGGCATTTGGGCTGAATTCGGAAAAATTGTATGTGTTTCGGTAGGGTATTTTGTTGTTAAAGGGGACGTTCGTAATTTTAGAGTGACCTCTTTTTTTGGAGATGAAAAGAAAATGTTGCGTGATTTTAATAATCTCTTGAACAATCATTTCAATCAAGCCCAACATATTTTGTGCGGACATAACGCCAAGGAATTTGACATTCCGTTTTTGGCAAGACGCATGATTATCAACCAAATTCCGATTCCGAATAAACTGAATTTATTTGGCAAAAAGCCATGGGAAATTCCGCATTTGGATACCTTGGAATTATGGAAATTTGGCGATTACAAGCATTTCACTTCGTTAAAATTGATGTGTAAAGTATTGGGAATTCCCTCCTCAAAAGGGGATATCGATGGCAGTCAGGTGGGGCATGTTTTTTATGTAGAAAAAGATATTGACCGCATTGTGACTTATTGCGAAAAAGACACGATTGCCGTAGCACAGATTTTTCTTCGCTTGCGACGCGAAGATTTATTGATTGAAGACGAGATTATTCATGTTTAATTTAATAATGTATGAAAGCAACGAAACAACTAGCTAAACATTTAAGAGAACTTTATTTTGGAGACAATTGGACCTGTGTTAATTTTAAAGACACTTTGGAAGATGTTACTTGGCAAGAAGCCATCACAAAACATCAGGAATTCAATACTATTGCAGTTTTGATTTTTCATTCTAATTATTATATAAATAGAGTATTAAAAGTGCTACAAGGCGAGCCTTTAAATGCAAGTGATAAGTATAGTTTTGATTGTCCAGAAATTACTTCCAATGAAGAATGGTACAATTTTGTTCAAAAAGCGATGAATGAAGCGGAGCTGTTTGCAAAAAAAATCGAAAATCTTGATGAATCGAAATTAGGCGAAATTTTTTCGGAAGAAAAATATGGAGATTATTTCAGGAATTTATTAGGAATTATTGAACACGCATATTATCATTTGGGACAAATATCATTAATGAAAAAAATGATACGGCAGAAAAAGTAAAAATGAACTTTTTGTTACAATTGTAATTTGACATTGAGCTTGAAATTGTCTTTACAATTGATTTATTACATTTACAAAAAATATAAATTATGGTATTAAGTAGATTTTGGTTGGTTATTTTTATTTCTTCCATCGTATTTGTTGTTTTTAGTTTGTTTTCGGGCGACAATTATACGATTGATCATTTGTTAAACGGGAAGAAAGACGATCCTATTTTAATTACTGAAAAGTATTTGGACCAAGTTCCTGCTTTTGTCAAAGACAGTATTACGAAAGCGCCTGACCAAACCATGGTAATCAATGCAGATACTACTTATGTGTACTTGAATAAAACCGTTAAAATCTATAGTGGAGTCCAAAAATCAGATGGTTTATTGGCAACTTGTAAAAGCACTTTGGTCGATTTGATCTTGCCACTTATTGCTTATTTGGCTTTCTTTTGTGGTTTGATGGAGTTATTAATTATATCGGGTGCATCGGGTAAATTAGCTCAAATTTTGAGTCCAGTATTTGTAAAAGTTTTCCCTTCTGTTCCAGAAAATCACCCTTCTATTTCGTACATGACCTTAAACTTTGCCGCGAATTTCCTTGGATTGGATTCGGCAGCCACTCCATTTGGTTTAAAAGCGATGGAAAGCTTGCAAGAACTCAATCCTGAAAAAGACAAAGCTAGTGATGCCCAAATCATGTTTATGTGTTTACATGCCTCAGGACTAACCTTAATCGCCACCTCTATTATTGGATATCGTGCAGCGGCTAATGCAAGCAATCCTGCCGACGTGATGTTGCCATGTATTATCACTTCGTTTATTGGAACAATTGCCGCCTTTTTAATTGTAGGAATTAAACAAAAAATCAATTTTAAAAGCGCTTCATTAGTCGTGTCATTAATGGTATTAATTGCAGCGATTATCGGCTTATTGTTTTATGTGAACCAATTGGATTTAATTGGTAAAAATTATTTTACAAGCAACCTTTCTGCCTTAATATTGATTGCAATTATTGCTTTCACCTTGGTATTTTCTTTTATTAAAGAGAAAAAATTCACCGAAGCCAAAACAACGGTTTTCGAATCTTTTGTGGTGGGAGCTAATAACGGAATTAAAACAGGAGTCGTAATTTTCCCTTATGTTTTGGCCATGTTGGTAGCTATTTCGCTATTCAGAAACAGTGGCTTATTTGAAATCATCAGTAACGGAATTTCCTTTGTGTTTTCCAACATTGGCGTAAGCAAAGAAATTACGGATGCACTTCCAGTAGCTATGTTACGCCCATTTAGTTCTGCTGGATCGCGCGGATTTTTAATTGATTCTATGAATACTTTTGGAGCAGATTCCTTAACTGGTCGATTGAGTAGTATTTTTCAATGTAGCGCCGAAAGTACTTTTTATGTGATTGCAGTCTACTTTGGTTCTGTCAATATTAAGAACACACGTTATGCACTAAGCACGATGCTTTTGGTGGATTTAATTTGTGTAATTACAGCGATTTTTGTGGCGAGTTGGTTTTTTTAACTAACGGGACTGAACCTACCTATTGGAGACAGATTGAGCTATATAATCGTTTTCGGTGGTTCGACCGGACTGAAGTCCAGCCTTACAAAAAGACCCGAGCCGATGGCTCTTATACATATACAAGTTCCGTAGGAACGGTTCATTTTGTTGCAACGGATTTCAATCCGTTGGTAAAAAAATAACACAATTTGAAGTATAGTAATTTAGCAAATTAACAGCAGAGTAAATGCCAAACATTCCGTAACTTTACGTTTCTAAAAATTCAATCATGGACTTTATATATCAAGACCCGTATCCGATTTTGAAAGACGATACACAATACAAAAAAATTAGTGCTGACTTTGTAAAAACAGAGCAATTGGGCAATAGAGAAATTCTAACCGTTGACCCAAAAGGATTAGAATTATTGGCACAAGAAGCCATGAACGATGTGTCGTTTATGTTGCGTACAGCGCATTTGCAAAAACTAAAAAATATTTTGGATGACCCAGAAGCTACAGATAATGATCGCTTTGTGGCTTACAATTTGTTGCAAAATGCGGTCGTAGCCGTAGAAGGGCAGTTGCCGTCTTGTCAAGATACAGGAACAGCGATTGTAATGGCTAAAAAAGGCGAAAACGTATACACAGGAGCCGATGATGCCGAGTGGTTGTCGAAAGGAATTTTCAATACTTACCAAAACAAGAATTTGCGTTACTCGCAGATTGTTCCGATTTCGATGTTTGAAGAAAAAAACTCGGGGTCTAATTTGCCAGCACAAATTGACATTTATGCCAAAAAAGGCGCTTCGTACGAGTTTTTGTTTTTAGCAAAAGGAGGCGGTTCGGCTAACAAAACCTTTTTGTACCAACAAACCAAATCACTTTTGAATGAGAAATCAATGGAAACTTTCATTCGTCAAAAAATTAAAGATTTAGGAACTTCGGCTTGTCCGCCCTACCATTTAGCCTTGGTCATTGGTGGCACTTCAGCCGAAGCGAATTTAGCGGCTGTTAAAAAAGCCTCAGCAGGTTATTTTGATAATTTACCTACTTCAGGGAATATGGCTGGTCAGGCGTTTCGTGATTTAGAATGGGAGAAAAAAGTATTGGAATTTTGCCAAGAAAGTCACATTGGAGCACAATTTGGCGGAAAATATTTTGCCCATGATGTACGTGTGATTCGTTTGCCACGTCATGCGGCTTCTTGTCCAGTTGGTTTAGGAGTGTCGTGTTCGGCAGATAGAAATATTAAAGGAAAAATTACCAAAGATGGTATTTTCTTGGAACAATTGGAAACCAATCCGAAACAATTTTTACCGGCTACACCACCGCATTTGGAAGCACCAGTTGAGGTAGATTTGAACCGACCAATGGCGGATATTCTAGCTGAATTATCTAAATACCCAATCAAAACGCGTTTGAAATTAAACGGAATATTGATAGTAGCTCGTGATATTGCGCATGCAAAAATCAAAGAGTTATTAGACGCTGGAAAACCAATGCCAGACTATTTTAAAAACCACCCTGTCTATTATGCGGGACCAGCAAAAACTCCAGACGGCATGCCTTCAGGAAGTTTTGGGCCTACTACTGCGGGCCGAATGGACGTGTATGTAGAAGAGTTCCAAAAAGCAGGCGGAAGTATGATTATGTTGGCCAAAGGAAACCGTACCAAACAAGTTATGGAGGCTTGTAAAACCTATGGCGGATTCTATTTAGGTTCTATTGGAGGTCCAGCGGCTATTTTGGCACAGGACAACATCTTGAAAGTTGAAGTAGTCGATTTTGAAGAACTAGGAATGGAAGCGGTGCGTAAAATTACTGTGAAAGATTTCCCAGCCTTCATTATTACTGATGACAAAGGGAATGATTTCTTTGAGAATTTGTAATGTAAAGACCTAACCTGCAAGGTTTACAAAACCTAGTAGGTTTAAAGTACAAAACCTGCAAAGCATAATTGTCTTGCAGGTTTTTTATTTTTTGGTGGTTGGCTGGGCTGTATGCTGTATATGGAGTCATACTAGGGTTTTTGTTGTAAGATAATTTTGTTTAGGTATTTTTTATTCAATACGATAGCGGCAAAAGGTCTGAGTTGGTAGGAAACGGGATTTTCTTTTGTCACTTTATAATATACTACAATAGTGCCCATAGCACCCATAACCACACCTGTAATCTCAATTGTAGTGGGCCTATTGGTTTCTTGTAAAATAATGGGTACTACAAATTGAGTTTTGAAATCAACATGTGAAGGTTGACCTTCTTTTCCCATCACGCTTGCAGCACCAAAGAGGGCATCAAATTTTTTTTGAGTGTCTATTCGGTTGTTTTTTACAGGTAATTTAGCGTTGTTTTTTACAAAATACTGAGTCAGAAGCTGGTAATCAATACTTCCTAATTGGGGTTGTTTTTCAACGGTAGCGTCAATAAATGCTCCAGAGGAGTAAATTTTATATTTTACTATGAATCCATTAGGCACATAAAAAACTAAAGGGAGTTTGCTATTGTAGCTCATTATTTTAGGTGGGAGATGGATAAATTTGAGTTGTTTTATAGTATCAGGGCATCCCATTAATGTAGAAGCACTATCTCCATTACTTTTTATTTTATAGTAGGTAAAGCCCCACCCTTCTAAAGGGATTTCTGTGATTTCTCCCATCATAGAATGGTAATTACAATCAACCATTTCATTTTTGCCAACAAACACCTCAATATGATGATTTTCGTCATTTTTGGTTTCTGGCACCTGTATGTACACCTTTTGGTAACCTTGTTCAGCTTTTGGGAAAGCATCTAAGTAAGGAGCTGTATTTTGTTGTGCTAATGCGAGGATTGGAGTTGTAATAGTTACAATAATTTTTAGTAATGTTTTCATAAAATAGTATTCGTTATTTTGTTTACAATTACGGCACAACAGCATCGTTGATTCTATCCCAATAGGATACAACCAACTATTTTGAAAGGCACTCATTTTTAATCTGTAAAGGAAATTTGATTTGGGGTCAAATGCAGTTACAGGGGTATTTCAAATGTAAGAATTTTTAATGTGAAAATTTAAAAATTCTGCGTTATCCTTGTTGAATCTTGTTCCCATTAGTCCCTGAAGCAATTCAAACTATTGGGTTTCGTTTTTTATAGAAAGCTTATTTTTTACTTTTGAAACAACAACGGAGCAAATTCAGACAAATAATCACGCCAGTTGGACCAAGTATGTCCTCCTGTAGTTTCGTGGTATTGGTATTGGAACTGAAGGCTGTCCAATAGTTTTCGGTACTCGTTGGATCTTTCAAAAAGGAAGTCGCTGTTGCCAATGCCTATCCAGTATAATTTGAATCCATTGTCTCTCTGTGCTTTGAGTTTGTTAGTAAAATCGCTATATACCGCTGCTTGTGAATCTTTAGGTTGTAACATCGCCGAAGAAAACACCCCTACATAATCAAAGGTATTAGGATAATTAGCCGAAATCACCAAACTGTGCATGCCACCCATAGAAAGTCCTGCAATGGCACGAGATGCTTTTTCTTTCTTTACGCGGTAATTACTCTCAATAAATTGGATGATGTCTCCAAAAGCCGCTTCGGTTCTTCCAGAAAAAGTAGCGGGACGCATAAAAACAGGTTTTACAAAGCCTTCACTAGATTCGCCTGGTGTGGCAGTTTGATCTGCATTTCCATTGGTCATCACTACAATCATCGGTTTTGCTTTGCCTTGAGCGATTAAATTGTCCATAATTTGAGCAGTACGACCTAGTTCCATCCAAGCATTTTCATCGCCACCTGCACCATGCATTAGGTACAAAACAGGGTGTTTTTGGTTGTTGTTCTCATAACCTGCTGGGGTGTAAACGGTCAATCGGCGAGTGCTTTCAAGCTTTGGTGAAGTATACCAACGTTTGGCCACCGTTCCGTGAGGCACATCAGTTACTTTATACAAATCAGCTTTTCCACCACCCACTAAAAATACGTTTACTACGGTGGAAACATCACGAATTAAAAACGCATTGTTAGGGTCGAAAGCTTTTACACCATCTACAAAAAACGAATAACTGTACAATTCTGGATGGAGTTTTTTGGTGGTTAAACTCCAGATGCCGTCTTCGCCTTTGGTTAATAGACCGCCTTCGGGAATGCAGTCGCCTTGTACTTTCACTTCTTTGGCGTTTTTGGCATCCAGTCGAAAAGTAACGGTATTGTCAGCATTAATTTCGGGAGAAACAATTTCTTTTTTGGTAGAAAAGTTGACGTTTTCTTGTGCTTGTGTTCCAATGCTCAAAAGAAGTAGCGCAAGGATTAAAAGGGTTTTTTTCATTTTTGGTTGAGTTAGTTTCATTGTGTCAATATGTCGCAATATAAAGTTTATTTATGGATTTTACAGCAGATTTTCTTTTGATTTCACCATTTAGTAGTTCTGTGCAGAGGAATATATCGTCCCTACGGGACTTTATCTCCTTAGTATATCTAGTGTTACCACTATACCATCCCTACGGGATTAAAGACATTAACAAGAAGTGATAAATGGAATGTATTAGTCAATTTTCATCTCAGGAATATCGCCTTTGATGATTAAAGTAGCTTCGGTTGAAGCAATAATATGTTCTACACTTACACCTGGTGCGCGTTCCAAAAGTTGGAATCCTTTTGGAGTAATCTCTAAAACGGCTAATTCGGTTACGACTTTTTTGACACAACCAACACCGGTAAGTGGGAGGGTACATTTTTTAAGAATTTTACTTTCGCCCGCCTTGTTGACGTGCATCATAGCCACTATAATATTATCAGCAGAAGCTACTAAGTCCATTGCTCCGCCCATTCCTTTGACCATTTTTCCTGGGATTTTCCAGTTGGCAATATCACCATTTTCAGCCACTTCCATTGCTCCTAAAATAGTTAAATCAACATGTTGACCCCGAATCATTCCAAAGCTCAATGCCGAATCAAAGAAACTCGCTCCCGGAAGGGTTGTAATGGTTTGCTTGCCCGCGTTGATTAAGTCGGCATCTTCTTCACCTTCAAAAGGGAAAGGTCCCATTCCTAACACTCCATTTTCCGACTGAAATTCAACCGAAATATCGTTACGTACATAGTTGGCTACCAAGGTTGGAATTCCAATTCCTAAGTTGACATAATAGCCGTCTTGGACTTCTTGGGCAATTCTTTTTGCGATTTGATTTTTATCTAACATAATACTAATGTAGCAATTTATCAATTAATTAATGTAGCAATGAGTATTGGTTATTTCGTTTTACTAGTAGCAATTATTTTGTATGTAATTAATGAAATCTCTTTAATTTTTTGTTTCAAGTTTCCATTAAATGGGTATGACTTGGCTTTTTCGCAAAGGAGCAACCAATATTTTGTTTCTTCAATTTCTTTAGCTGCAATTTTCATCTTGTGTATGAAGTCAGCTTTACTTTCTGCATTTTGAGCTTCATGAATATTAGCACCGATACTTGTTCCAGACTTTAATAATTGGTTTGCAATTACATATTTTCTTTTCTCTTCTAGGATTTCGCAATAGCTAATAATGTCTAAAGAGAAATCAATTGATTTATTTAAAATTATATTTTCAGGGGGTATAATTGGTATATTTTTAAATTAATTCATTGCTACATTTTTTTTCTTACCGTTCTTTGTTCAATTCTTTTCTCAAAAAATTCTCCTTGAAAAATGCGTTGTACGAATATGCCGGGAATGTGAATTTGATTGGGGTCTAAAGTGCCGGCTTCAACTAATTCCTCGACTTCGGCAATGGTGATTTTAGCGGCACCTGCCATACACGGATTAAAATTACGTGCGGTTCCTTTAAAAATTAAATTGCCTGCGGTATCCCCTTTCCAAGCTTTTACAATCGCAAAATCAGCTTGAAAAGCGTGTTCTAAAACGTGCATTTTTCCGTTGAATTCTCTAGTTTCCTTCCCTTGAGCTACTTCAGTGCCGTAACCCGCAGGAGTGAAAAAAGCTGGGATTCCAGTTTGGGCAGCACGGCAACGTTCGGCCAAAGTTCCTTGCGGGATTAGTTCGACTTCGAGTTCGCCGGATAACATTTGGCGCTCAAATTCGGCATTCTCTCCCACATAGGAAGAAATCATTTTTTTGATTTGTTGGTGTTGTAATAATAAACCCAATCCGAAATCATCTACGCCAGCATTATTTGAAATACAGATTAAGTTGGTTACATTTTTGCGAACTAATTCGGCAATAGCATTTTCGGGAATGCCACACAATCCAAAGCCACCCACCATGAGCGTCATATTGTCTTCAATACCTTGAAGCGCTTCTTGTACGGAGGCTACTTTTTTGTTAATCATGGGTTTTTGGTATTAAGTCATGAAATGAAAAACAGTATTTTAATTGTGATTACGCCAACTTAAAACAAAATCCCTAGCCCTGACAGCAACGGCATCCTTTAAGGGAGCTGAGGCTCTCGAAGTCCCCTTAAAGATACAGTGAATGGCAGGAAATAGCTCCAAGTAATTGAATTACAATTGGAACTCTTCGGTGTTTTGTTCCGTATCGGTGCTGTCCTTGACTACTGCGGCAGGTTTTGAATAACAATCTACTTTTATAGAAAGATTAGCAGGCCTGTCAAATTCCTCTTTTGAAACGTTGAGTGTTTCATCTTCATAGCATTTTTTCATGAAGTAACCCCAAACGGGTAGTGCTGCTGTTGCTCCCTGACCGTAGGTAAGACTTCTAAAACGTGCCGAACGGTCTTCGCATCCTACCCAAACTCCAGTAACTAAATTAGGTACCATTCCAACAAACCATCCATCGGATTGATTTTGAGTTGTTCCCGTTTTACCTGCGATAGGGTTTTTAAACATATAAGGATAGCCTGTCCAACGATTGTCTCCGTTTCCGCCACCTTCAGTGCGTAAACGTTCTCCAGATCCTCCTTCGGTTACTCCTTCTAACAATTTGATTACAGCAAAGGCGATGTCTTTGTTCAAAACATCGTGCGATTCAGGAACAGGTTCGTAAAGAACCACACCACTTTTATCTTCTATTTTTCTAATGAATTGTGGTTTCACATATACTCCTTGATTGGCAAACGTACTATAAGCCGCTACCATATCTTGTACCGTGATTTCGACAGCTCCAAGAGCAATAGAAGGTTGTGCTGGGATTTCAGAAGTAACCCCTAATTTGTGTGTTAATTCGACAACGGCTTCTGGGCCAGTTTTGTCTATCAATTTGGCCGATACCGTATTGATAGAATTGGCCAAAGCTCTTTTTAAAGTAACCATTCCGCGGTATTTTTGATCGGAATTTCGAGGTTCCCAGTCTTCGGTTACATTGTGTTTTCCTTTGCGAATCATAAATGGGCCATCCAGAATAGAGTCACAAGGCGACATGCCTAATTGTTCTATAGCAGTTGCATACACAAACGGTTTGAAAGTAGATCCTACTTGTCTTGCTCCTTGTCCTACGTGGTCGTATTGGAAATATTTATAGTTAATTCCACCCACCCACGCTTTGATATTGCCTGTTTGTGGTTCCATGGCCATCAAACCAGACTGTAAGAAATGTTTGTAGTAACGAATGGAATCCAAAGGCGTCATAATCGTATCTCTTTCACCTTTCCAAGTAAAGACTTTCATTTTGGTTTTTTGTTTGAACGAAGCGATGATTTCTTCTTCGCTTTTCTCCATAGATTCCATAATGTTCCAACGAGACGATGCTTTCATGGCTTTTTTCATGATGCGATCGGTTTCGGCTTGAGAAATATTAACAAAAGGAGCGTTTTTATTCTCCTTAGCTTGGTTGAAAAATTCTTCTTGTAAGTTAGCCATGTGCGCTTCTACCGCTTCTTCTGCATACAATTGCATACGCGAATCGATAGTAGTATAAATACGCAATCCGTCTTTGTAAATATTATAATCAGAGCCGTCTGGTTTTTTATTGTCTTCCACCCATTTTTTCATATATTCTCTCAAGTACTCTCTAAAATAAGTAGCTGTTCCGTCTTTATGACTTTCTAATTTGAAGTTCAATTTGATAGGCAAACTTTGTAATTTCAATTTTTGGGTTTCGGTGATAATCTCCGCTTTTTCCATTTGTTTCAATACAACATTGCGTCGATTTCGTACCCCTTCTGGATTTTTTACAGGATTGTATAAACCAGAATTTTTGAACATCCCTACTAAAACAGCAGATTCTTCGGTGGTTAAATCCTTAGGCGCTTTAGAAAAATAGGTTTTGGCTGCCGAGTTCACCCCAACAGAGTTGTTTCCAAAATCATATACATTGCAGTACATGGCAATGATTTCATTTTTAGTGTATTGTCTTTCTAATCGAATGGCAATAATCCATTCTTTAGCTTTTTGGATAATACGAAAAGGCAAGAATTTTGATCCTTCTCCGTGGAATAATTGCTTAGCCAATTGTTGGGTTAGTGTACTGGCTCCACCGCTGGTTCCAAAGCTCAATATAGCTCTTAATGTTCCTCTTCCATCAATTCCTGAATGTTCGTAAAAACGAGCATCTTCGGTAGCTACTAGGGCTTGTACTAAATTTTTAGGCAAGTCCGAATATTTTAATTGGGAACGGTTTTTTTCGAAATATTTTCCAATGACCACTCCGTCAGCAGAAATAATTTCAGTGGCTAAATTAGAATCAGGATTTTCCAAATCTTCGAATGAAGGCATAGAACCCAAAAGCCCCCAAGAAGCAAATAGAAAAAATAAGGCGATGCCTCCTAAACCGTAAAAGAAGTATTTCCAAAACAATTTGGAATAATATTGAATGTCTTTTTCTGACTCTGGTATTGGATTGTTTTTTCGATTAATGATAGCCATAATACTATAATTCTATTCTTTATTTTCTATTCTAAAACCTACGTCTGTAATTCCTTCTAGCTGTTCTACCCCTGGTACTTTTCCCGTTTCACGAACTGCTTGTTTGATATACACTTTGTATTTCCCTCTAAACTTTACATTTTCTTTGTAAAATAATTTACTCTCTTTGATATCCGTAAATCCTTCGCCAAGCAATGTTCCGTCTGGATTAGCCATTTGGTACTCTAAAGTGTCCACTTTGGTAAAACCATTTGGCAACTCTAGCGCCACAATTAAGAACAAATTGTTAAACGGATAATTGTCATTACTTCTCAAATTTACAAATAAATTGTATCGTTTAGTCGAATCCAAGTCAGGTAATTGGAAACTAACGACACTATCTTTGTGCCAAGCACTTCCTACTGAATAGTACTCATCAAACACTCTTTTTTTATCACATGAAAAAAAGAGAATACCTATTAAAAGAAAAACAAGACTATTTTTTATCCTCATTTTTTGTAATAATTATCGGTTTCCTTGGTTCGCCATTTTTGTTATTGGGATTCGGACGTCTATTATTGTTCGATCTGTTATTGTTGTTATTTCCCGAAGACCTGTTATTTCCAGAGTTTGTTTCTGCAGTTTGTTTTGGTTTTTTATTTGTTTTTTTCTTTTTCTTAGGTTGGTCAAAACGTGTTAAACTTTCCTGTCCTACAGCATTGTTAAAGTTTTTTTCTTGTTCTTCAACTGTTTCAATGGCAAAATCTTCTAGAGAAGCCACTTTTTTCTTTAGTTTGTTTTCGGCAATAATTTCTTTGACTTGTTCGATTTTTAAGACATACCAGTTTGCAAAACTGTCTGTATAAGCAAACCACATTAGTCCTTTAAAAATATCTTGTTTTTGACAGATTGCATCTCCTTTTTCAGTGTGTAATTTGATGTCAAAATCGGGAAAATCCTTTAAGGCATCCATATAGGTGTCTAACTCATAGTTCAAGCAGCATTTTAATTTACCACATTGTCCTGCTAATTTTTGTGGATTCAATGACAATTGTTGGTAACGTGCTGCCGAAGTGTTGACACTTCTAAAATCAGTTAACCAAGTAGAACAACACAACTCTCTTCCACAAGAACCTATACCCCCTAAACGAGAAGCTTCCTGACGGAAACCTACTTGTTTCATCTCAATTCGGGTATTGAACTCTTTCGCAAAATCTTTAATTAATTGACGAAAATCAACCCTGTCGTTAGCCGTATAATAAAAAGTAGCCTTTGATCCGTCTCCTTGGAATTCGATATCAGAAATTTTCATTTCTAATTTTTGATAGATGGCTAATTCGCGCGCGCGCACTTTCATAGGTTCTTCACGGTCTCTTGCTGCTGACCAAATATCAATATCTTTTTGAGAGGCTTTTCTATATACTTTTGGAATTTCAGTGCTTTCAGGATTTACCCCTTTTTTCTTCATTTGGACGCGAACTAATTCGCCTGTTAACGTAACAATTCCAATATCGTGACCAGGAGAAGCTACTGTAGCAACAATGTCACCAATACTTAAACTTAATTTTTCGGTATTGCGATAAAATTCTTTTCTTCCATTTTTAAAACGGACTTCAACACAATCAAAAGGAGTTTCGCCATTAGGCGCACTCATATTTGAAAGCCAGTCAAAAACGGTTAACTTATTGCAGCTATCAGTGCCACAAGTCCCATTATTTTTACAACCCTTTGGTGCTCCACCATCAGCCGTTGAACAACTTGTACATGCCATAATTTTATATGTAGTGTTGTAATTAATACAACTTAAGTTCTTAAAACGAATAAGGTGTAAAGATAGTATTTTTTAGTTGTAAGTTTTATAACCTTTTTGTTAAAGAAAAAATCCCATTTCGGTTAGGAAATACGATTTTTTCATTGAAGAACTAGGCTTTATACTTCTTTAATAGATATTATTTTTACCGGACAGGCTTTTTCGGCTAATTCACAAGTTTCCACAATAGCATGATCAGGGGATTTTAAAGTATAAAAACCCTTGGCGTTAACGGATTTGATCAAAACCGATTTGCCGTCTTTTTTGGACATTTGAAATTGTGCTGGCGCCATTTCTACACAGTAGTTGCAACCAATGCATTTGTCTCTTTGAAGCGTAACAATGACCATTAGTTTTCTACTATTTTATATAGTTTGTCCGAAAGACGAATGCGGAACGGTAGTTTCATTGTACAACTATCTCCTTTGGTAGCTTTTTCAGCAGTTGCATCGTTAACAAAGAAATCTTCTAAAATTAATTCTTGTGCCCCTGTTGAAGGACCCGTAATTAAAATTTTATCGCCTTTTTTGATGTCATAGGCTTCAATTTTGAATTCGGCAATACTAGATTTTGTAAAATAATGCATTCCTTTTCCAATGTATACTTTCTTTTGTGTAGCACTTGATCCGGGATTATCTGACCATTCTCCAAGTTTTTGTCCTAAATAATAGCCACTCCAAAATCCACGATTGTAAACCGTTGCCAAAGTTGCCATCCATATGTTGATTTTTTCTTTGGTAAACGTACCTTCGTAATATGAATCAATAGCTTCACGATAGGTTTTGATAACAGTAGCGACATAATCAGCCGCACGACCTCGACCTTCTATTTTTAATACTTTAATACCTGAGTCGATGACTTGGTCTAGGAAATCCAACGTACATAAATCTTTTGGAGACATTAAATATTCGTTATCGACTTCTATTTCAAAACCTGATTCTTGGTCGATAACGGTGTATTTTTTGCGGCAATTTTGTTTACAAGCTCCACGATTGGCTGATGAATTGTGCGAATGTAAACTCAAATAACATTTGCCCGAAACCGCCATACATAAGGCACCGTGACCAAAAATTTCTATTTCTACTAAATTCCCACTCGGCCCTTTAAGTTGTTCTTTTTCAATTTCGTCTGTTATTTTTTTCACCTGACGCAAACTCAATTCGCGTGACAACACAATGGTATCGGCAAATAGGGCATAGAATTTTACCGTTTCAATATTGGTCACATTCAATTGAGTCGAAATATGGACTTCTATACCAATGGTTCTTGCTGCCATTATTACTGCTTGATCTGATGCAATCACTGCTGTAATACTCGCTTCTTTTGCTTTAGATAAAAGTGTTTTTACAATCGACAAATCGTGGTCGTAAATAATCGTATTTAAAGTTAAATAGGTTCTAACGTTTTTTTCTTGGCATCGACGTGCAATTTCTGGCAAATCGTCTAATACAAAATTCACCGTGGCGCGTGCGCGCATGTTCAATTGCTCTACCCCAAAATAGATCGAATCACAACCATTATCTAAAGCCGCTTGTAGAGATTCGAAATTCCCTGCTGGAGCCATTAATTCTATTTTTCCTGAAGCCGTCATTAGCTGATTATTTTAAATAATTTGTCTGATTTTCGAACTCGAAAAGGTACTTCAAAAGTTACTTTATCGCCAATTTTTGCAACACTATTTTCAGATCCATTGACCATCATTTTTTCTAAAACTAATTCTTGATTTCCTGTGGTTGGACCAGATATTAGAATTTTACCGCCAAGGTTTAATTCGTTATTATCAATAATGAAAAGTCCAACTTGAGCTTTTACATAATAGTGTTCGGCTTTACCAATAAGCACTTTTTTTACTTTTATCTTCTGACGAATGTCTTTCGTTTTTTCGGCTACAGCTAATGGTTTATCCGAAAGTTCACCCGAATGTTTGAATTTTAAATTCTCTGATTTTCCTTTTCGGAATACTTTATTTCCAACTTGTTTTCCGCGACGCAATTTTACTTGTTCGACTAAAGGCAAATGGGTGATTTCTTGACATTCAGATGAACAACAATTTTCCATTGCGGCTTTGCATTCGTCACATTGTATGAATAATAAATGGCAACCGTCATTAGCGCAATTGGTGTGATTATCGCAAGGTTTTCCACATTGATGGCATTGCGAAACAATATCGTCTGTAATTCTTTCGCCTAAGCGGTGGTCAAACACAAAATTCTTTCCAATGAATTTACTTGCTAACCCTTCTTCCTTGATTTGTTTGGCGTAGTTAATAATCCCGCCTTCTAATTGGTACACATTTTTAAACCCTTGGTGTTTGAAGTATGCCGATGCTTTTTCGCAACGAATACCGCCTGTACAGTACATGACCAAGTTTTTATCTTCTTTAAAATCTTTTAACTGCTCGTTGATAATGGGTAAACTTTCTCTAAAAGTCTCCACGTCAGGTGTGATCGCACCTTTAAAATGACCAATTTCACTTTCGTAATGATTTCTAAAATCGACTACAATCGTGTTGGGGTCTTCTATTATTTGGTTGAATTCCTTAGCTTTCAAGTGTACGCCAATGTTGGTCACATCAAAAGTTTCGTCGTTTAATCCATCGGCTACGATTTTATCACGAACTTTCACCGTTAATTTCAAAAACGAATGATCGTCGTGTTCTACTGCCACATTCAAACGAATGCCGCGCATAAAATCATAGGCTTCTAAGGTTTCGCGAAAAGCTTCAAAGTTTTCGGCAGGAACGCTCATTTGAGCATTGATTCCTTCTTTGGCTACATAGGTGCGACCAAGGGCATCAAGGGCATTCCAAGCAACGAATAAATCGTCTCTAAATTTTTTAGGGTCTTCAATTTTGGCATACGCATAGAAAGACAAAGTAAGTCTTTGTTTGCCCGCTTGATCTATTAGCTCGGCTCTTTCTTCTGCGCTTAAGGTGTTGTACAGTTGCATGCTATAAACGTTTAAGTGAGAAAATATATTCGGTTCTAAATGGAAGAACTCGGGTGCAAAAGTACTATTTAACAGCAAAGTCCACAAGAATTTTTCTTTAATTGCCATTTATTATATAAAAACAAACCGCTGATTCACAGATTGGTATTAAAATCTGTGAATCTGCGGTAAATAATTTTTTTTGTGACTTAGCGCCTTAGCGGCAGGTTTAACAAAACTCTGCGTAAGCGTCTTGTAAGTTTTCTGCAATTAATTCGGCTGGACGACCTTCAATATGGTGACGCTCTAACATGTGAACCAATTCACCGTCTTTGAATAACGCCATACTTGGCGAAGACGGAGGAAAAGGAAACATGTGTTGACGTGCAGCATCAACGGCTTCTTTATCAACTCCTGCAAAAACTGTTACTAAATGATCTGGTTTTTTGGCGCCTTCTAAACTCATTTTAGCTCCTGGACGTGCGTTTCTAGCAGCACAACCACAAACAGAATTCACCACTACTAAATTTGTTCCTGCTGCTTTTATGGCGTTTTCAACAGCCTCAGCAGTATGTAAATCTTGAAAACCAGCGTCAACTAATTCCGCTTTCATTGGTCTTACCATTTCTTCTGGATACATAATTTTTTATATTAGATTTATGATATACGATATTAGATTTAAAAAAATCTTAGGCAAAGATAAATAGAAATCTGGTCTAAAGAAGTAATCAAATCATAAAGATTTGTTATCGTTGAATAGCTTAATTAAAATCGGAATAGTCGTCTCAATAAAGCATTGATAAAAAGTCCTTTTGGGCATTTCCAAATGACTTGTAGATCTTCCCAAAGCGAAGTTTCTTCATCCAAAAACTGGAAGATAAGTTGGGGATTCCCATTTTTGAAAAGAGCAGAAAAAATAGAAGATCCCGTTTCATTTTTTTGATCCAAAATGTCTAAGAGCAGCAAATCGTACCACCAGAATTTAGTCGTTTTATGAAACTTTCTAAAATCGGTTTGAGCTTCCAAAAATGAAACTAATTCAGTTGATTTTTTGTCGGCATTTCTAAAAGTGTAACCCGTGCTTGCTTTGGTCCATCCTCCTGCGGTACCAATATTGATTACATTTTGAGTGTTGTGTTTCCAAAAAGGATAACAGGTCATGGGAATGGTTCCAGCTTCTTTTTCGAGAATTTGATAGTTACGAATGCCTAATTTTTGAATGTAATTCTCAATTTCGATTTCATATTCTTCTTTCGAAAGCAATTCTTTTGAAAACAACGTATATTCCAATAAGGCTTCCGTTTTTGAGGTAGGCAAAACGTACATAAAGCGGGTGTTGCCTTTTTGCGCCACCGAAAAATCCATAAAAGTAGCTTGTTCCGGATTAAAAGCAGGGGTTTCGGTTTGGATAAACCAACCTACAAAATGCTGTTGCAATAACGGGTATTTTGTTTGATGGGCTACAAGAGAGGGATTGTAAATGGAATTAAAAAGTTGGCTACACGAAAAACTTTGCGTTTCGGTTTTCACCAAAACAATGCTTTCGGATTCTTCAATTTCGAAAACTTTTTCCTGAATAAAATCAATATTTTCCTGTTTTGAAAACAGTTCCTGTACTTGATGGTAAAAATTCAACCCTTGAATTTTATTGTATAGGTAGGGATGTAATTCTAAGTTCCTTTGAAAATTTGCATTGGCAAATACAGCCGAATCCCATTTTTTAGAAACAGCCGAATCCCAAAGTGTTGCTTCTTTTGTCCAAAAACACCAAGTTCGATCGTTGGTTTGTTTTGCATTTTCGTCTAAAAGCAAAATACGTTTGTTTTGGAATTTTCCTGACAAGATCATTTTATACACCGTCATTAAAGTGGATAAGCCAGCGCCGGTAAAAATGTAGTCGTATTGCTTCATTACAAATTACTATATGATAAAGAATTACAAACTTCAAAAATAGGAGTATTATAATTGAAAAAATGATAAATGTAGTAGTTTTGCAAAAAAAATAATTATGATTCAAACGGTTATAAATTACTTTGAGAGTATTGATCCTGTTTTGGCAGCTTTGTATGCTACGCTTTTTACTTGGTTTCTAACTGCTTTAGGAGCCTCGTTCGTTTTCTTTTTTAAAACTATGAATAGAATCGTTTTAGACGGTATGCTTGGTTTTACGGGAGGAGTTATGGTAGCAGCTAGTTTTTGGAGCTTATTAGCGCCAGCTATTGAAATGAGTGGAGGAGAAGGATTTGTTAAAGTAGTACCTGCTTCATTAGGCTTTTTCTTAGGGGCATTATTTATTTTTGGGTTAGATAAAATTTTACCTCATTTACATATTAATTTTCAGGAAACAGAAGGAGTTAAATCACCTTGGCAAAGAACAACATTATTAGTTTTAGCTATTACCTTGCATAATATACCCGAAGGCTTAGCTGTAGGAGTTTTATTTGGAGGGGTAGCAGCTGGAATTCCAGAGGCATCAATTGCAGGAGCATTGACTTTAGCTATTGGTATTGGGATACAAAATTTTCCAGAAGGAATTGCTGTTTCAATGCCGTTACGTCGAATGGGAATGAGTAGAAGAAAAAGTTTTATGTATGGTCAGGCATCAGCATTAGTAGAGCCTGTTGCGGGAGTTTTAGGAGCTATTGCGGTTACTTTTTTTACACCGTTGTTGCCTTATGCTTTGGCATTTGCTGCGGGAGCTATGATTTTTGTGGTAGTAGAAGAGGTTATTCCGGAAACACAGCAAGATAAAAATACAGATATTGCCACGCTTGGTTTTATTGGCGGTTTTATTGTAATGATGATGTTGGATGTTGCCTTAGGTTAATTACAACCGCAATCTCCATTACTACAATTCTTGTCTGATTTTTTCTTCCAAAAATACTTCTTAATTAAAAAAGCAAGGGCAAAGAAGAGTACTCCAAAGGCTAAAATTTCTTGAATCATATCGTGTTATTTTAGAATTTGAAAAGCTATTAAAGCAACTAAATAGGCTAAGCTACTCATGAACAGTAATTGTCCTAAAGGCCATTTCCAAGAATTGGTTTCTTTTTTGGTGATGGCAATAGTACTTGCACATTGCATTGCAAAAGCGTAGAACAATAGTAACGAAATTCCTGAGGCAAAATTGAATATTTTATCACCTGTTTCAGGATGAACCTCGGCTTGCATTTTATTTCTGATAGTAGTATCGTTGTCGCTATCGCCTACACTATAAATAGTAGCGAGCGTTCCTACAAATACTTCTCTGGCAGCAAAAGAACTTATAATAGCTACGCCAATTTTCCAATCGTAGCCTAAAGGTGAGATAACGGGTTCAATCGTTTTTCCCATTAGTCCAATATAGGAGTTTTCTAATTTTTGCGAAGCGATAGCATTTTGTAAGTCGGAATCATTTAACGGTTTTGTTTGGTGCCTTTCGATTACAATTTGTTCAGCATTGTTGAATTTTTCGCCAGGCCCATACGAGGCTAAAAACCACAATACAATGGAAATTGCTAGAATAATTTTTCCAGCACCAAAAATGAATGCTTTTGTTTTCTCAATTACATTAATAGCCACGTTTTTGAACATTGGCAATTTATAATTGGGCATTTCAACAACGAAATAAGTTTTGCCTTTTATCTTCAAGATTTTATTTAAAACATAGGCTGAAAATATAGCCATTCCAAATCCTAAAAGATACAATAGCATTAAAGTCAAACCCTGCATATTAACGATTCCAAAAACGCGTTTTTCTGGTATGACCAAAGCAATAATAATAGCGTAAACAGGCAGTCTAGCTGAACAAGTAGTGAATGGAGTTACTAAAATAGTAATCAATCGTTCTTTCCAGTTTTCGATATTTCGGGTCGCCATAATTGCGGGAATGGCACAAGCTGTACCTGAAATTAGTGGGACAATACTTTTTCCTGACAAACCAAATTTTCGCATGATTTTATCCATCAAAAATACCACGCGACTCATATAACCACTTTCTTCTAAAATAGAAATGAACATAAAAAGAAAGGCAATTTGCGGAATAAAAATCAGAATGCCTCCAATGCCTGGAATGATACCTTGCGCAATTAAATTAGTCAATACGCCAGCAGGTAATTTTTCGCTAGCCAAAGCACTCAAAGAGGCAAATGAAGAGTCAATAAAATCCATCGGAATTTTAGACCATTCAAAAATGGATTGAAAAATCCCGAAAAGAATAAAAAAGAAAATCGCATATCCCCAAACTTTGTGTGTTAGCACTCGGTCCAAAACAGAACGAAAATCTTTGGCAATACTGGTGTCAATTTTTAATCCTTCTTTCAGCACATCATTGATGAACTGATAGCGTTTTATCGTTTCTTTTTGTTGTAATCGTTTTAAGTCAGAATGGGATTTGGTATACGAATTACGAATTTCATTTCGATCCAGATTCAAGAAGTTAACGTCCTGAGTAATTACCAACCATAGTTTATATAATAATTGATTCGGGAATGTTTTGCGTAAGGTTTCAAAGTATTCCTCATCAATTACAGAGGCGTTCAAACAAGGCTCTTTCGGAATGGATTTGTAATTGACTATCAATTGTTTGAGTTCCTCAATTCCGGTACCTTTTCTCGAACTAATTAAAGCTATTTTTGTTTTTAGTTTTTCTTCTAGAAAAGGAATATCAAGAGAAATCCCCTTGTGTTTCATTCTGTCAGCCATATTGATGACTAAAATAGTAGGAATTTCTAGGTCTTTTATTTGGGTGAAAAGGAGTAGATTTCGCTTTAAATTCTCCACATCGGTTACCACTAAAGCTACATCAGGATAGAGTTTGTCGTTTTTGTTTAACAACAATTCAATTACCACATTTTCATCGATGGAGCTTGCATTTAAGCTGTAAGTTCCTGGTAAATCCAGAATGTTGGCTTTGTAATTATTAGGTAATTTGCAAAAACCAATTTTCTTCTCCACCGTAATGCCAGGATAATTCCCTACTTGTTGGTTCAATCCTGTAAGTTGGTTAAAAACCGAAGTTTTCCCAACGTTAGGATTTCCAATTAGTGCTACATTGATGTTGTGACTGCTTAGCATTAGTTGTTTTCAATTACATCTACTTCGATTTCTTTGGCTGTTTCCACTCGAATGGCTACATGCGAACCGTTGATATTCAAATACAACGGGTCGCCAAAGGGCGCTATTTGAAGCAATTCAACCACATTTCCTGGCAAACAGCCCATTTCTAATAATTTCAAAGGAACAGCATCTACATCAAATTCTTTGATGGTTGCTTTTTCGCCTTTTTTGAGAGTATTTAATGTGGTTTGCAAATCTTATTTAGATTGAATTAAGATTGCAAAAGTACAGATTTTAATAGTAAACCAAATGATAAATATCACTTTTATAGAAAAAAATCCAAGAGAAATTGGATTTATTGTTCCGATAAAAAGGCAATATCTTCAATAAGACGTTGTATGTCTTCTTTATTTGTTCCGTCGTAAAATCCGCGAACCCGTCTTTTTTGATCCACTAAAATAAAATTTTCTGTGTGAACCATATCATATAGTTCTTCGGGTTTGCCCAGTTTTACAGCTAAATAAGATTTTCTAGCCATAGTATAAATGGCTTTTTTATCACCAGTTACAAGATTCCATTTTTTATCATTGACATGGTGTTTTAGTGCATATTCTTTTAAAACAGGAACACTATCGGTTTCAGGAAAAACAGTATGAGAAAGCAACATTACTTTCGGGTTGTTGATGATGGCTTTTTGAACTTCTTCTAAATTAGTCGTCATTTTAGGACAAATAGAACCACAGGTGGTAAAAAAGAAATCGGCAACATAAATTTTTCCTTCATAATCTTTTTGGGTAATGGTTTTTCCATTTTGGTTTACAAAAGAAAAATCAGCAATGGTGTGGTATTTACTTTTATATTGAATGGTGCTGTCCACTAATTCAGGATTAACATCGGCCGGATTGTAGATGGGTAAAGTCTTAGTCGGTTTCAAAGCCGAATAAAATAAGGAAATAGTTACCACTGAAAATACAATGAGTACTCCAAAGAAAATTCTATATCGGTAGAAAAAGGTTTTCATTTTGATGATTTGAGGCAAAAGTACAAAATTCGAAGTTGTACTTGATAGTGATACATTGTTAAAAAATAGTATAAAAAATCAATTGTTGTAACATTTTATTCAATAGATTTGTTATATCACTTAAAAATTAATACAAATGAAAAAAATAGTTAGGAGTACCGTTTTATTTGTAATTCCTGCCATGTTTTCTGTAGTTGGAGTTCAAGCTCAAACTACAAAACAACCGGGAATTAATGTAAATTTCATGGATCAAAAAGTGAAACCAAGCACTGATTTTTTCCGTTTTGTTAACGGAACTTGGTTAGACAATACACAAATCCCTAATGACAAAACACGTTGGGGTAGTTTTGATGAATTACGTCAAAAAACAGATGAAGATGCATTAGCTATATTAAAGGAGGCTTCTAAAAATCCTGTTTATAAATCGAATACAGATCAAGGTAAAGCGATTAATCTGTACAAATCTATAATGGATACTGTTAGTAGGAATAAGAATGGATATGCTCCATTAAAACCGTATCTAGCCAAAATCAATGCTGTAAAAAACATGGCTGATTTGCAAGCTCTATTAACACAAATGGCACCTGTTGGAGGGCTTGGTTTTTTTGGTGTTGGTGTTGGTGTAGATGCCAAAAATAGTAATAGAAATGTAATTAATGTGGGTCCAGGTAGTTTAGGATTGCCTGACAGAGATTACTATGTTTCTGAAGATGCTGATTCGAAAGAAAAACGTGCAAAATATGTACTTCATGTGGCTAAGATGTTGCAAATGATTGGTGAAAAACCAGCCGAAGCACAATCTCAGGCAGAAAAGATACTAGCTTTTGAAACCGCAATGTCAAAACCGCGATTTGATAGAGTGGAACGAAGAGATAGAAGAAAATCATACAATCCAATGACGGTTAAAGATTTGCAAAAATTGACTCCGTCGATTAATTGGGATGGGTATTTAACTCAAATAGGGTTGCCTAAAACAGATTCATTAATTGTATCTCAGCCAAAATACTTAACAGCTTTAGAAGGTATTCTAAAAGAAAATAAAGTAGAAGATTGGAAAGCCTATATGCGTTGGACACTTTTAAATAAATCAGCAAGTCAATTGTCAACCAAGCTAGAGAGAGCTAATTGGGAGTTTTATGGAAAAACCTTAACAGGAGCTGTAAAACAAAGACCTCTTGAAGAGCGTGCACTTCAGGTTATTAATGGTGCTATTGGAGAAGCCTTGGGTAAATTGTATGTAGAGAAAAAATTCCCAGCAGAAGCAAAGGCTAAAGCAGAGAAAATGATTAAAAATGTATTTTTAGCTTTTGAAAATAGAATTAACAACTTAGCCTGGATGTCTCAAGAGACTAAGAAAAGTGCGATTGCTAAATTGCAAAAATCAAGAATTAAAATTGGTTATCCAGACAAATGGGAGGATTATTCTGCATTGGTAATTAAAGCTCCGGCAGAAGGAGGAACGTATTTTGAAAACGTAAAAAATCTTTCTAAATGGTCATTTGATGAAAATATAGCCGAATTAAAAAAACCAGTGGATAAAGAAAAATGGGGTATGTCGCCACAAACAGTGAATGCGTATTACAACCCATCTTATAATGAAATTGTTTTCCCAGCGGCGATTTTGCAACCGCCATTTTATAATTACCAAGCAGATGAAGCGGTTAATTACGGAGGAATTGGAGCTGTAATTGGTCACGAGATTTCTCACGGATTTGATGATTCGGGGGCTAGATACAATGCAGACGGGAACTTGGTAGATTGGTGGACAGCTGATGATTTGAAACAATTTACAGCTCTAACTGGAGCTTTGGCAGCACAATACAGTGCGTTACAACCGTTACCTGGAACTTTTGTAGATGGTAAGTTTACTTTAGGAGAAAACATTGGAGATTTAGGAGGAGTAAATGCGGCTTACGATGGCTTGCAATTGTACCTAAAAGCGAATGGAAATCCAGGATTAATTGATGGCTATACTCCAGAACAACGTTTTTTTATTTCTTGGGCTACAATTTGGCGTTCAAAAATGAGAGACGAAGCTTTGAAAAGCCAAGTTAAAACAGATCCACATTCTCCAGGAATGTACCGCGCTTATGTACCTTTACAAAATGTGGATACCTTTTATGAAGCTTTCAACATTCAGCCTACTGACGGAATGTATGTTGCTCCTGAAAAGCGAGTGAAAATTTGGTAATCTTAGATTATAGAAAATAAAAAAACCGATTAGTACTAATCGGTTTTTTTTATTCAATAGGAATACATAAATCTACAATGCATTTCTTTTCGGGATGTTCATGGTAATTGTTATGCATAATTTCGAAGGGATTTTGGTCGGCTTTTTTATATCCATTTTCATTCATCCAAATAAATAGGGATTGCCAAGATTTCCCGAAATCATGAGGTGCTATCTCAAAATGACCTACGATATATTTTCCTTTTTGAGTTGAGGTTAAACCAATTTCGCCAGTCACTTCAATTGGCGATTGTAGTAAAAGACAAGCACTCATTC
>JACCDH010535347.1_pt1 | contig 32998 bp, 32 predicted proteins | sample 7442481 | NCBI WGS metagenome assembly JACCDH01 (sample SAMN15323433, study PRJNA562643) | freshwater metagenome | isolation source: river surface water | place: USA:Blue River Watershed | collected 2017-08-15
CAACGCAAGCTTTACGTCTCAGAATCTTGGACAGGCCGAATTTGGGTGTACGACATCATTTCTCCAGGACAACTCAAACGCAATGGAGGTTTCATGCCTTGGGAGCGAGGCCGATTGCTCTATGCTTCTAACATCTACTCTATGTTTGACTCCATGGCAATCGAGGCAAATGGAAATATTTGTTTGGGAGATATTCCCCATGGAGGCATCACAGTGGTAACCCCCCAAGGTCAACTGCTCGAACGGCATGCCATGCCTGACGATTTCACAACCAACATTTGTTTTGGAGGTAAGGATCTTAAGACCGCTTTCATTACACTCTCATCCACTGGAATTTTGGCCAGAGTTAGTTGGCCTCGTGGTGGTCTTCTTTTGAATCATCAGACTCAAGCCGAATCATGTTGAGATGGTTTTTCAGATGCGCACTAAGCTTATACGTTCGTCCAAAAACAATTTAACCGTTGGCAGCCCGAGCTTCATAGCGTGAAGTGGCGCTGGTCCAGACCTTGGCAGTTGAGGCATCGAGCACTTCATCAAGTCGATCTCTGATCATTTCTGGGCTTAGCGCTGAATCCGTAAAACCATCGTTATAAGTTAAAGCAATTCGACAGACCTTGCCGCCAGAAATAGCCAATGTTTCGCCATTGATTGCGCAACTTTCGTGTCCCAAATAAAGGGGGCCTGGGGTGACCAAATGAGGTTTCATGATTTTATCGAGGGACTCTCGCAAGGTTGCATCTAGGGCAGAAGCATGCAACATTCGAGTTGAACCTTGTGGGGCCAAAGCATTAACCCGAATACCATGCTCAATGGCCTCTAGTGCAAGACTACGCGAGAATGCAAACACCCCACCTTTTGCTGGGCCATATTCAGTTAAACCCGGCAAGCCAAAGATGCCACCACTGATGGTGTTGACAATTCGTCCATATTGTCTTTTGACCATGTGCGGCCATGCAGCTTTGCACACCAAAAAACTGCCTTTTACATGAACAGCTAAGTGTCGCTCTAGACCCTCAAGCGTCACTTGATCGAAGGGCTTCATGTTAAGCACGCCCGCATTGTTAACCACCGTATCAACCTGTCCAAATGCCTGAATTGCTTTTTCAATGAGCCCTTGTGCGCCTTCGGGTGTTGCAACAGAATCATGATGAGAAACGGCACGTCCACCTGACAGATTTATTTGGGCAACAACTTCATCGGCAGGCGCGCTGTTGGAAGGTCCCGATCCATCCAGTGAGGTTCCGATGTCGTTGACAACCACAGCTGCTCCCCTTGCCGCAAAAGCCAAAGCGTATTCACGTCCAAGGCCTCGACCTGCACCGGTTACAACCACGACCCGATCAATAAAATTCAGTTCGTTCATGAAGAATCCTTATTGAGCTTTATATGATGTTTTCAGTTGATGGCCATTAACGTGGCTAAGGCCGCCATGAATCACCGTCAATGAAATAAACCCATCAACAATGGCGCCGGCATCAGTGTCATCAATTTCTTTCAAAGTTTGACGCCATTGGCGGTGCAAAAGATGGTTGTCGTCGTGCTTCAGTTCAATGCGCAAGTTAACTGAATCTGAATTTTCATCAACTTGCTGGCCATCATTCAGCAACAGAATTTCTACTAAGCTGCGATTTGCCAGTCGCGTATGGCGAACGCCTTGAACTTGATCTAAGGGCAGGTCGGGTACGTTGATATTCAGAGCAGTGCAAGCTTTCATGTCTGCGACCAAATTGCTAAGATTGCGCTGACAAAATTGACTTGCTGCGACATAGCCATATTGCGCACGTTTTTCAGTACTCAAAGCAATTGCTGGTACGCCATTGGAGGCAGCGGTTAAAGCTGCGCCCAAGGTTCCTGAGTGGATGACCAGAGGTCCTAGGTTAAGTCCTGAATTAGGTCCTGTGACCACAACCTCAGGGCGAGGGCCAAACCGCCCTTGCAACGCTGCAAGAACAATGAGAGAGGGGGGACCATCCACCGCATAGGATGGGATGTCTTCTACGCCCAGCAGCTTCACTCGTTCAACTCGCACCAAGTGACCCTCTGCAACGCTTCCGATGGATGCCCCGCAGCCGCTATATCCTTCGCGAGGTGCAACAATGTGTACCTGGTGTCCGGCATCAGACAACGCCCGTGCTAAAACAGGCAATGCAGGTGCTTCTATGCCGTCGTCATTGGTGATCAATACGTTCAATGTGATGTCTCCAGACCTGTTTCAATTTGGGTGGATGGGAATGAAACTGTGCAATGGACGTACGTCACTGGGAAAGCGCTCAAGCTTGAGTGGTAAATACCATGAGCGCTCGAAAGCGGTGATTTCAGCTGATGACCTCACGATGGCTTTCTCCACATTGGCCAACGCATCGGCATCAGTAATTTCACTAAGTATTTGGGTCAATCGACTCATCAGTGATTGAGTTCTCTCACGAAGAGCGCCAATGGCGACGCCAGGTACTGCGAGTTGTGCTTGAGCAGTTTGGCAAAGTTCAGTCAGTTCATTAGCAATCTTTTCTTCTGCAGGCCAAAGTAAGCGAGCACAATCTGAGGCAAGCTTTTCGTAAAAGCTCAACTCATAACGGGCCCTTGCGTACAGGTGATCGACGCGATCACGGCAGAACGAAAGATAACGAATGGTCATCTTCAGTTCCTGAAAGGCGAGCGGGTCGTCTGCAGGAATTGCAGGTGCGACGACGTCGCCCAATGTCTTGACAATTCCGCGCAATGCATTGGTGGTGACATCAGACATTAGAGAATCTCCTCAAGCATTTCCTGAAGGCGCGAGCTGGCCATGGCGGCTTCGGCTTTAAGCGCAACCATGAGAGCATCTTGGTGGTTCTTGCCCATGCGAACCACTCGATAACAGCTGCCCAGCGTTGAAACCAGTGCTTGGTAGCAATTCAACACTGAATACCACTGTAGGCGCACGGGGTCTATGACCAAGCCTGACAAAGCTTGATATTGTTTTTGAAACTCAAGTTCGCTCAAAAGGCCACAAATATAGTAGCCTTGGCCATCTTCGCGAGGATCACCAAACATTGCTTGAGTAATCCATGCCAGATCGCGGTGGCGGTCTCCTAGATGGCCACGCTCCCAGTCCAGCCATGTGGTGATACGTGCGCTCGATTCGTCAAACAAAAAGTTGCCGCTTCGATAGTCGCCATGAATCACACTCACTTGATCCATCACAGGCAAGTTGCGCGATAACCAGTTCACGGCCACATCCATCAAAGGAAAGTCCTCACCGCGATCTTCTTCCCAAACTCGTTTAGCGCGGTTTAATTGCAGTTTTGCCGCTTCTGTTGTACCAAGGGTGGGTGACTCCATGCTTGTAAAGCCGGCAGATTCAATTGGGTAAGAATGAATTTTGGCCAAATGTTCAACAAACTGCGGCCCCAGTTTGGCTCGCAATTCTGGTCCAAAACGGATACCCAAACCGCTGACTGCGCCGGACGCGGTTGTACTGGGCTTGGTGACACCCTCAGAGAATGCGTAGATCAATGCAGGCTCAGGGAACCAACGCGCATGCTCATCAACAAAGAAGACCTCTGGGACAGGAATGATGCCGCTGAAAGCTCGCAACAATTCCGCTTCTCGCAATCGACTTGTCGCATTATGTGATTCGGCAGGATCCATTCGAACCACCATTCGGTCATGGCGCTTGCGGCCTGCCTGCTGCCAGTCAATTTCAAAGAGTACTTGCAGCTTGGAAGCGCCCCCCGCTAACCATCGTGGGTGAGAAATTTGAAAAGACGAATCTAAGTTAGCTTCAAAGAATGAATGAATCCAGGTTTCCATTTCTGACAACCTAGGCACATGGTAATCCTGTGTTTGATTTGCTCTGCGTACGAGCTTTCGCACTAGCAGTTCGTTGGTTTCGCGCTCAGTGGGATATTTGAGCTGCATTTGCTCGATGAAATTTCGCGTCGGTGCATCCAACACCGCATATTCGAGAGAGGCCATTGTGGATGCTCCTTTTATTTGCTGGAAGCAGATGGCACACCACCGCGATAACGACCAAGTGCCGACATACGTTCTGCCAAATAGTCCAGACCGAAGCAGTCTGCACTCTCGCCATATCCCACTCGGCCATTGACTTCGTATCTAAAGAGCGTTTGGAAAACTGCTTGGCAGGGGTTGATGGCGTATTGGGGATGTCCAGCAACGGCGGTGCCCCTCATCTCGTGAACCTTGCCCCGAACATCCACGGCTCGAATGTGATTACTTACAGCAATCATGTCGATTCGTGTTGCGGTCAATTCGGCGCTCACAAGTCCGTAAGTTTTGCCTTCATCAACTACATAACCAAAGCGCAGCTTGTCATAAATTACTTCTCCGTTTTTTAAATTCAGGTGGAAAACTGTATGCAATCCGTAGTCAGGGCCAAAGGCTGCTGCCGTCCAACCCATGGCACGAATGCCTTCTTCCTTGCGAGGTCCCCAACTGTGATCCGCCCCGTCGTAGCTGTCAATTTTGTAGTGTTTACCGCGCAGAACCAATTCGCCCTTGACATGTCCCAGAACGTCGTAATGACCATTGAGCCACTGATCGCCAAGTCCTGCGAAGGTTGCATCTCCAAGTAGTGGGTTTTGGTTCGGATCGTGGCAGTCAAAGGGCTCACCCACTGCGGTGAAGTCAAACTCAAAACTGCAATTGCCGCCATTGTGTTGGTAGGAGTAGTGTAGTTCGTAGGGCGGTCGCACGGCCTCAACACTTAATCCATTGCGCAGTGTGAATTTGCGAAATGATGGAGGGCAGGGCAGGTGCATGTGGGGGTCGTGAAAATCCATTTCGTAGGGAAATCTGGAAAACCCCTTTTGAATGGTGACATCAGAGATCACTGCGCCCACATTGGGCCTGGCCAGAACGTAAACGTTTCCGAATAACTGTTCTTCAGGGACGGAAAAACTTATAAAACGAGTTTCTGCCCAGTCGTAATCCTTTGGATCGCGAGCGTGAAATTCTGCATCTTCTTCCTTGACCATAGACGTCTCCGTTGATAGAAAAAATTGAAGGGGTTGGCGCATGGTCAAGGTCTAGTGGATCGGGTTTCTACTAGTTCGCTCATGCACTCCAAGCATTACCTTACTACCGTCATACCCATTCAGTCAACATAATTGTTGACGAACTGGAAAATGCAACGCATCATTTAGGTGTGGACATTCATTGCGCATTTGACAAGGTCGGGTTTGTAGAAATAAAAGAGGAGGCAAATGGACATGGTTACAGGCAAACTTCAAGGTAAGGTTGCAGTGGTCACAGGCAGTGGCCGAGGCATTGGTAGATGTGAGGCAATGGCCTTGGCACGAGAAGGTGCAATGATTGTCGTGAGCGATTTCGGCAAGGACGAACTGGGCCGAGATTTAGCTGTTCTAGTGACAGAAGAGATATTAGCTGCAGGTGGAAAAGCGATTGCTGTCACTGAAAATCTCATGACTGCCGAAGGTGCGAAACGGACCATCGATGCGGCCAAAAATACATTCGGTGGCCTCGACATCATCGTCAACAATGCTGGTTTACGTGGTGGCAACCCCGTTCATAAACTTACTGAAGAGCAGTGGGACACGGTTTTAGGAAGTCACCTTAAGGCCTCGTTTTTGATGATCAAGTATGGCGTTCCTTTAATGCGTGAACGTGGCGGAGGTGTCATCATCAACACTGGATCCGAAGCGGGTTTAGGCATGGTTTTCAACTCCGCTTATGCATCTGCCAAGGAGGGCTTGGCTGGTTTGACCCGATGTGTTGCGCGTGAGCAGGCGCGATTCAATATCCGATGCAACCTCATCCGTCCCCGTGCCACTGCTGGAAATACGGGCGGAGGAGACTGGTTTGCCAAAAACTTGGCGGGAATATGGCGTCCTTTTGTCCAGTCGCTTGGACGTTTTTGGATTGGTGAGAGAGGCAATGCCGGTTGGGATCGTCCCGCACCCCCAGATTCGATTGCTGCATTTGTTACATGGCTATGTACACCCGCAGCTGAAAACATAAATGGACAGGATTTCTTTGTGGGTGGTGATGAAGTTGCATTGTTGACACCCCCCCAATTTGTTTCGACCCTATATCACGAGGGTGGCTGGACAGTTGAAATGCTCGATCGCATGGCGCCCAATATGACAGCAGGTTTGGTTGACTCGTTCCGCGTTCCAAATCCGTTTGATAACGATGATTGAAATTTCATTTTCATTCATCTATTTAGATCCATCGCTGAATGACTGATTGGATGGTATTTTTGTGATTTTTAGTTTTCCCTTAACCCAAGTTCAATAGGAGACATTGTCGTGATAAAACTTACATCTCTAAGTCTGCGCAAGTATGTTGTTATTGCCGTTGCAACGGCCCTTCCTCTTGCCTCCTGGGCTTCCGAGGTCAAGGTCGGTTTGATGGGCAACTTAACTGGACGCGCAGCTGCCTCTTTCGGTGTACCTTTCAAGAATGGCTTTGAAATAGCCTTGGCTGACATCGCTCGATCGGGCGTTCTCAATGCGACCAAAACAACCATCGCAATGGACGTGCTCGACACTAATTCCGAGGTCACAAAGGCAGTTACATCTTTTAATCAATTTGCACAGCGTCGACTTCCCATCATTGTTAGCGATTCCCAAAGCCCGATTGGTCAAGCAGTTGCACCCTTGGCCAATGATGCAAAAATTGCATTCATCAGTGGTGCAGGCAGTCAATTGGAAAACAAAGGTGGCTACGCCTTTCGCTTAGCTGACCTTAAGACATCCTCAAGCTCGATTGGTAAGCACTTAATCTCTAAAGGCGCAAAACGCATTGGTCTCATCGTGGCCACTGACAATCCATCTTTTCCGACCCTTGCAGCCGCAACCTTGGACGGTCTTGGAGTGACCTATGTATCGACTCAAAATGTCACTATGAAAGACTCTAACTTTTCAGCTGTTATCACCAACCTCAAGAGCGCCAACATTGATGCACTGGTTTTATCAGTTCTGCCGGAGCAAGCAGGTAACATCATCCAGCAAATGAATTCTATGGGGATGCAAAATGTCCTCTTGGCTGGAACGATTGCCACCAGTCCTCAAACTTTCACGATTGCGGGCAAGGCTGCAAGCAGCATGGTATTCCCACAAGCTTGGGCGCCAGGTGGTGGTCGATCAGCAGCATTTGAGGCGGCTTACAAACAAAAATTCAACGCTGTCCCCACATCCTATAGCGGTGTGGGTTACCAAGTAGCATGGCTCATTGCCGCAGCAGCAGTTGACGTCGAGAAAGCTGGTAAGCCTATCACTGGAGAGAACCTCAAGGCTGCGATTCCAGCTGCGTCCAAAGGAGATCTTATTTTAAAAAATGGCATTATGGAATTAGCACTCACAGCAAGCGGCGATGTCATCTCACCTGGAACAATATCTCGCTTTGCTGATAACGGTGATATTGTTGGCATTGGTAACTGATTGCACATCACTTCAAAAGGACCAGCTATGGAGTTCTGGGCTCAACAAACGCTTAACGGCCTAGTGCTAGGCAGCGTCTATGGTTTGTACGGCCTAGGGTTTGGGCTGGTCTTGGCGAATCTTAAAGTCTTTCACGTCGCACATGCGGGCGTGTTCACTTGGGGTGCAATCTTCGCTTGGTTGCTGACGGTAAGGCTTGGCGCCCCTTTGTGGGTGGCCTTGCCTGTAGCGGCTGTCTTGGCTGGGCTGATCAACGTGATGGCCTACTTCGTATTTGTCAGACGACTTCTTAAGCGCCGACACACTCAACTTGCTGCTTTCATTTCCAGCTTGGGTGCTTTGATGGTTCTCGAAGAAGTAGGCTCCAAAGTTCTGGGGGGAATGGCTGAGCGAATTCCACGTGAGGCCTACCCTATTCAAAGCTTGCATTTGGGCTCCATGCAGTTCAATACGCTAGATCTCACTATTGTTGTTTTAACTGTTTCTCTGATGTTGATACTGGCTTGGTTGATTCATCGCACTGAATGGGGACGAGAGGTGCGTGCTGTGGCCTTTAATCGTGATGTGGCTGCTTTGTTGGGGACCAATGTCGACAAGGTCAGTGTTGGATTGTTTTTTCTCTCCGGTGCTTTGGGCGGCGTCTCATCTGTTCTGGTTGCAATGGCATTTAACGTGATCAGCTCTCATCTTGGTGGCGCATATCTCGTCATTGCTATCGCCGCCATGGTGGTGGGTGGTTTTGGCAGCGTCATGGGTGTTGCACTGGGTGGATTGATCATTGGCTTGGCATCCACATATGCTGTGGCTTATATCGATACTTCATATCGTGATCTGGTAGTTTTCATGTTCTTATTGCTGTTTTTAGTCGTTCGCCCAAGTGGGTTACTCAAAACGTCAAATGATCTTGAACGAGTGTGAAAGAATAAACAACGATGGAATTAAACGCTCAGATACTCGAAATCTTTGGTGTATACGCGTTTGCTGCTCGAAGTACATTGGTACTCAGTTTGGTGGCAATGGCTATCTATGTATTGCTGAATGCAGGAATTTTTGCTTTGCCGCACATGGGGTTGATGGCAGTTGGATCCTATACTGCAACCGTTTTATCCCTTGATGCTCATTTGCCGTTCTTTGTGGCTGTAGCGGGTGGAGCTGTAGCTGCCACCCTTTGTGGTTTAATTTTGGCAGCTGTCTTGGGGCGCCTCAATGGCATTTACCTGGCCATTGCCACCATTGCATTCAGTGAAGCTGTCAGTGCAGCGGTGCTTAACATTCCACTCACGGGTGCGGCCCAGGGACGAGTTGGAATTCCGCGGTCAACTACTGATTTGGCGATCGTTGGATCTGTTGTGATTGTCTTGGTGTTGCTGTTTGCAATACGTCGTTCGCGCTTGGGCTTGTCTATCGTGGCCATCCGGGAAGACGCACTTATGGCGGGCCATCAAGGTATTAATGTTTTTGCCTTTCGAATTGGATTGATGGCCTTGGCAGGTTTTTTGTGTGGTCTTGCTGGCGCGCTCAATGTTCACTTAACAGGATTTGTTGAGCCAGGTTTTTTCAATTTCGGTTTGCTCGCTCACACTTTGGCCAATGTTGTCATGGGAGGAATGGTCTATGTGGGCGGTGCGCTACTTGGCACCATCTTAATGTCTACTTTGTCGCAGGTCGTCACAGTGGTGGGTGAATACCAGGGCATTGTAAATGGTGTGATCATCATTGCAGTTGTTGCATTTGCGCCATTTGGACTGATCGGTTTGGTGAGTGATTTTCTTCGTCGAAAAAAAACCTCAATCGGTCAAGTGTTAGACGCTGAAACCAATGTTCGCAATCATGAAACAAATAAATTTGACAGGCATTTGCGAAAAAATCTGGTGAGTGAAGGTCGTGACACCGTTATCGAGTTATCTGATATCTCCATGCACTTTGGTGGCATCATTGCGTTACAAAGCATATCAATGACTTGTTCTAGTGGCGAACTCCTTGGCGTTATTGGACCCAATGGCTCTGGCAAAACAACTTTACTCAACGTTATTTCTGGCGCCTACAAACCTACCGGTGGATCCGGCGTGCTCCAGGGTCAACCTATTCAGAGTTTTTTTGGAAGTCCGTACCTCATGTCTCGCGCAGGTATTGCACGTACTTTCCAGACCATTCGCCTGGTCGATGATCTCAGTGTCCGGGATAACGTAACGATTGGCTTTCACAGCACAAGTAGCGAGAATTCGTTTCAATCAAACGGCACGTTAAATCACTCAAGACGAGTTGATGAAATTGAGCGAGTTTTACAAGAGCACGGACTCGCACACATCGCTGATATGTATGCGGGTGAGCTTTCTTATGGTCTTCGTCGTAGAGTTGAGATTGCTCGGGCAGTCGCTAGTCGACCAAAGCTTTTATTACTTGATGAACCTACCGCTGGCATGGATCCGCAGGAGCGAGAGGATGTTTTTGCTCGCATTTCTTCTCTGCTTTCCCAGGGTATGGGCATTATTGTCGTTGAGCATGATGTGGCCATGATGAGTCAATATTGCGACCGATTGGTTGTTTTGGATTTTGGACTTGTGATTGCTTCTGGAGACCCAGATAACGTCTTGCAACAGGAGTCAGTTATTAGCGCCTATGTGGGTGGTCAAGGAGCGGGTAAGCGATGAATACACATCAACAACCAACGCTTGTTATTGAAAATGTCTCTGTTGCATATGGGCATGTTAGAGCAGTCACAGACTTTAAGTTGTCGGTTAATTCTGGAGAGGTCGTGGCTCTTCTTGGACCTAATGGTGCTGGCAAGACCACAACCCTGCGAGCTGTGAGTGGGCTTTTACCAATGCAGAAAGGGCGTGTCGTTCTTTGCGGTCAGCAAGTAAGTGGGATGAGACCAGATCAAATCGCTCGATCTGGGTTGCTTCAAGTCCCGGAAGGCAGGCAAGTGGTTGCGCCTTTGACAGTTCTTGAAAATCTACAAATGGCAGGGCTCGCCTCGAAGCGATGTCCTCCAAAAGAACTGAAAGCAGAAATTGATCGCATATTTACCATGTTTCCAAGCATCTCTAGGAGACGAGATGTTGCCAGTGGACTGCTCAGTGGCGGTGAACAACAGATGCTTGCGATTGGCCGAGCTTTAATTGCAAGGCCAGTGGCATTGCTACTAGACGAGCCAAGCATGGGACTTTCACCGCTTTTGACAGAGGTTATTTATGAATTTTTTTCGCGACGGGCAGAGTTTTTCGGAAGTGTAGCGGTCATTTTGGCGGAGCAAAGTCGAATTGCTTTATCAGTCGCAGATCGTGTTTGTGTTCTATCTAAAGGACAAGTTGTATTTACCGGCTTGTCAAGTGAATTAAGTCAAAGTCTCATGGTTCGCGCTTATTTGGGTGTTGAGTCCATATAGGTTTTTTACCAAATTTTTTGACAAGAATCGGTCATTGTCATTTTTGGCCTTGTATATTTCGAAGATTTTTTGATGATTTGAATCTAGAGAAAATTGTTTGGCTTTAGTTCTATTTGCTTAGTTGGGAAGAACAGGGACAAATTTTAAAATATCTAAAATTATTTCTTCTAACCTGTATATAATTTTCTTGACACATGCTTTTCACTGTCTAAAGTTCCTTGACATGGTGGGGGTCGTTGGTTCGAGTCCAATCGCGCCTACCAACATTCTTCAGATCACCAAAAACAAATGGGGTCAGATCAAAATTAATTTAACAATTAATTTTGATCTGACCCCATTTGTTTGACCCCATTTGTTTGACCCCATTTGTTTTACCCCATTTGTTTGACCCCATTTGTTTGACCCCTTTTGTTTGAATCCCTTTGTTTTGAACCTATCTGTTTCAGTCGGCATAGCCGGGGTTGGTGCGGTCTAATATTCGCATGTTGGCTTCAAAGTAAAGCCGCTCTCGTTCACCTCTGGGGTGGCGATCTGCCCCAGAAGGGGTGAGCACCCTTTGAATCACTTCGTCGCTAAGGATGTTCAAGGCTTTTCCTGTACTCATGGCCAAAATTTGAGTCTGGCAAGCTTTTTCAAGTTTGTACAAGCGACGGTAAGCTTGCGCCACGGTATCGCCAATGGTCACAACGCCATGATTTTTCAAAAACAAAACTGTTTTGTCGCCCATCAACGCAGCCAGTCGTTCGCCTTCTTCTAAAGACGATGCCAAGCCAGTGTAGGTGTCGTCGTATGCAATGCGGCCATGAAAAAATGCAGCAGTTTGGGTGGCTGGTAATAGACGGTTGTCTTGCAGCATGTTGAGTGCTGTAGCCCAGGGCTGGTGGGTGTGCAAGACAACTTTTGCGCCGGTCAGTCTGTGCAATGGTGCATGGATGCTTTGGGCGGAGAGTTCCACCACACCGCGTCCTTCCAAGGTCTGTCCTGCTTCATTGAAAATCATCATGTCACTGGCCTTGGCTTCAGACCAGTGAAGGCCAAATGGCAACACAAAGTATTGATCACTTTGACCCGGCACACAGGCTGTGAAGTGGTTGTCAATGCCTTCGTCAAAGCCATCCATCACAGCCATACGCAATGCTGCTGCCAAATGGACTTTGACTTGTTGGACTGGATCTAAAATATTCGTTGAATGAAGTGTGCTTGAAGACATGAATAACTTCAAAAATTTGCATGATGACAACTGTAGATTACTTCATAATTTGTGCATTGCATACACAGACTTCTAGGAAAAACTTAAGCAATGGCCACCAGAGTTGCATTGATTCATCCCCAGACCGGTTTAATGAAGCCAGGTTTTTACGGTTTTAGTTGGACTTTCCTTTTTTTCGGGTGGTTCGTCCCCGTATTTCGAGGAGAGCTTTTTGTGGGATTGCTTCATTTGTGCATCACCATCCTCACCTTCGGTTTGTGGCAGTTCATACTTGCATTTCTCTACAACAAGCAATACATGACCCGGATGTTAGAAAAGGGCTATGTGCTCAACGACTCTGAAGAGGTCAACGCCATTGCCCGACAAAAACTCGGCATTGCGAAGGTCTAATCAGTTGGGGTCATCAATTGGGGTCAGATCAACATTAATCAAAAATACACATATGTGATTTTGATTTGCATGTTCAAATAAAACTTGATAACCTGCCGAACGGTAAGGCATCATGTGCCTGCATTGACAGGAGACTCAAATGACTTCAAATAATACAGCTCAAAATAACCCAACGCGCCGCTTGGATGTGGTGGTGGTTGGCGCCGGTTTTGGCGGTATGTACGCCGTCTACAAATTCAATCAAATGGGATTGAAAATTCAAGGTTTTGAAGCGGGCAGCAATGTCGGCGGTGTTTGGTTTTGGAATCGTTATCCTGGCGCGCGCGTTGATTTGCCCAGTATCGATTACAGCTTTGGTTTTTCTCACGAAGTAGAGCAAGAGTGGACGTGGTCAGAGCAGTTTGCGGCTCAGCCTGAGCTACTTCAGTACATCAATTTTGTGGCCGACCGACTTGATTTACGCCGTCACATTCAATTCAATACTCGCGTGACCAGCGCCGAGTGGCATGAAATGCGTCAGGTCTGGGTGGTGCAAACCGACCAAGGTGAAGTACTTGAAGCCACTTATTGCGTCATGGCCACCGGCCCGCTTTCAATTCCTAGAGATCCTGATATTCCAGGTCTTGCGAGCTTTAAGGGGGAGTTGTATCGTGCTGCCCGATGGCCTCATCAGCCTGTCAGTTATGCCGGCAAGAAAGTGGGCGTCATTGGTACGGGTTCAACAGGCATTCAAATTATTCAAGAAGTAGGGCCGCAATCGGGCGAGTTGTTTGTTTTTCAAAGAACCCCCAGCTTCACCATGCCCATGCGCAATGTCAAGTTGGAGCCGGACTATGTGGCGGAGGTCAAACGCAACTACGCGGGTCTGCGCGAAATTGCCAGAAACAGCCCTGCAGGAGGCAACAGACCGGCTAGCACGCGCGCTTTTTTCAGCGTCACGCCAGCGCAACGTCAATCACTCATGGAGGACGCCTGGAAACAAGGTGGCTTGGCCATGCTGGGGACCTTTACAGATTTGATGGTCAATGAAGAAGCCAACGAACATGTGGCAAATTTTGTACGGGGAAAAATTAACGAAGTTGTTAAAGATCCTGTCACAGCAGAAAAACTAAAACCAAAAGGCTATCCCATTTTTGCGCGTCGGCCTTGTTTGGATACCAGCTATTACGAGACCTTCAATTTGCCAACGGTCCATTTGGTGGATTGCAATGAAGAGGAAATTTTAGAAATTACGCCAAAGGGCGTAAGAACAAAAAATCGTGAGATTGAATTGGACATGCTGATCTTGGCAACTGGCTACGATGGCTTAACTGGCGCCATGCTGGCCGTTGATGTGAAAGGCCGTGATGGTATGAAGGTCAGCCAAAAATGGGCCGATGGCGCTTGCTCCTATTTGGGTCTTATGATGGCTGGGTTTCCAAACTTATTCATGACCACTGGACCCAATGGTCCAGCAGCCTTGGCCAACATCATTCGCATCAGTGAAAATGATGTCGATTGGATTGGGGCAGCTATTGAGCACATGGCAAAAAACAAGCAAACAGCCATGGAGCCCACCGCACAAGCCGAGGAGGGTTGGATGACTATAGTGGCCACCCTTTCAAAACGTTCTCTACTGAACAAGGCCAAGACTTGGTATTTGGGCGCAAACGTCAAGGACAAACCGCAAGGCCTCACCATGTTTGTGGGAGGATTTCCCAAATACAGAGAGTACTGCGGCTTGGCCACCCAAGACAATTACAAAGCCAATTTCAAGTTTGAAGCAGACGCGTCACGCGCTTAGGTTTTCCAACCGGGGTTGTAGGCCATCAGTGTTTGCGTGAGTCCTCCATCGACAACGATGTCGGCTCCTGTGATGTAGTTGGCTTCTGGACTCATTAAGAAGGCGACCGCCTTCGCAATGTCTTCTGGCTGTCCAATTCTTCGAAGTGGAATGCGTGATTCACGTTGCGCCATCACACCCGGCTGTGTGTAGGCACTGTGTGTCATGGGTGTCAGCGTCATGCCAGGCGAAACAGTGTTGACGCGAATGCCGTCGGGCCCCCATTCAACGGCCATTTGTTTTGCCAACATCAATGCAGCTGCTTTGCTTGAAGAGTAAGCACCACCAGGAGGTGTTGGGTGGGTGCCCGAGACCGATGCCGTGATGATGAAAGCACCCTGACTGGCTTTCAAAGCCGCATGGCATACTTTTGCCAGCAACCAAGGTGCTCTGACATGCAATGCAAAGTTTTTTTCCCACATTTCTAGACTCAAATTTAGGAGGGGGCTATGGAGGGCAATCCCCGCATTGCTTGCCACGGCATCCAATCCGCCCAAGTTTGATATTTCTGCACTGAGCCCCTCAATGAAAATGGGGTCAGTGAGGTCGCCTGCCTTGACATAAGCCCGGCAGCCAAGTTCGCTGACCTCGTTGGCCACTGCATCTAAACTGACTTGATTCAAATCAGTCAGCAAGAGTTTTGCGCCTTGGTAATCTTTTGCAATTTTCAAGGCAATGGCTCTTCCAATGCCTTGAGCTGCGCCAGTCACGATCACTTTCATAAGAGACTTCTTTCTGCTGAAAAGGTTCTAGAGATCTGTCGACTTGCATTGCGCCATGTGCGAATCAATCAACAGTCAAGGCAAAATTCATTTTGTCAATTAAACTGCCGGCAGGCAAGTAAATTTTGTGGCGCGCAGTGTGTCCAGTTAATTGGGGGTTCAATATGGGGGTCGCTTCTGTTAAGTCTGCTGTGCGCGTCTTAGAAGTCTTGGGATACTTTAAAAAGTCGCAAAAACCGCAGAGCTTGCGAGAGATCAGTCTGGGCCTAGGTTATCCGCAATCTAGTGCAACGGTGCTTTTAAAAAATCTCACGCAACTGGGTTATTTAAGTTATGACCGCGCCACACGTTTGTACTTTCCGACCTTGCAAGTGACCGCCCTTGGTGATTGGATAAGCCATGCCTTGTTTGGACAAGGCGAAGTTTTTGAAATCATGCAAGACCTGCACAGTGCAACGGGCGAAACTGTCTCGATAGCGCTGCAAAACGATGTCTACATTCAATACATTCGTGTGATTCAATCTACACATGCTTTGAGGTTTGTGACAGAAGAGGGCAGCATGCGCCCCTTGACGCAATCAGCAACAGGATGGCTTTTGATGGCGGCTCATTCAGACACAGAAGTCGAGCGTTTGGTCCGTCGTGCCAACATTGCAACAGAATCTTTTCAAATGAGACAGCCGATCGATGTGATGATGGAGCGCGTCAAAAATGCGCGGGAACAGGCGTGGGCTACGGCAGAAAACATCCCTCTTATCGGCGGCGCCACAATTTGCGTGACCTTGCCCATTACCGCGCAAGGCCGTGCTGTCGTGCTAGGAATGGGGGGGACGATTGAGCGCATTGCACCCAAAAAATCCGAATACTTGTTGCTCATGCAGAAGCTCGCTGCCCAGTTGTCCAAACGAGTTTCGGTCAACACGGGCAACACAGGTGACAGCACTTTGTGAAGTTGCCTTGACAGGTAACTTGCCGACAAGTAAGCTTTTCTTTCAATTGATTTTTAGACACATTTGGAAACACCATGGAATACAACACACTCAAAGTTGAGATTGCGGATTACGTTGCAGTCGTGACCCTGAACCGACCGCCAGTGAATGCGCAAAATGCAGAAAATCGCGCAGAAATCACAGAGCTCTTTGATTTGCTGTCCGATATGGATGAAGTGCGTGTCATTGTTTTAACGGGATCAGGCAAAGTTTTTTCTGCGGGTGCAGACATTCGCGAAAGGCCTAACCTGGCCGGCAAGCCAGGCGCCTATGGTCGTCACAACCGACTGGTACGTGAGAGCTACTATGCCGTTGCAGAATGCAGCAAGCCCATCATTGCCGCCATAAACGGACCTGCGATGGGGGCAGGTTTTGGTTTGATCATGGCTTCCGATATTTGGGTTGCATCGAAGGAATCTTATGTGTCTATGCCCGAAATCAATGTGGGCTTGGCTGGCGGCATGACTTTTGTGCGCAAATACTTCAGTCAGTCTACGGCTCGTCGTATGTTCTTTACCGGTATGAAGGTTTCAGGTGATGAGTTGTACCGCCTAGGATTGGTTGAGGCCTCGTTGCCTCCGGATCAATTGATGCCTTATTGCATGGAATTGGCTCACGAAATTGCAGGTAAGAGCCCAACAGCATTGCGTTTGGCCAAAGAAGCAGCGCGCATGACCGAAGTCATGCCAGTTCGAGATGCCTATCGTTATGAGCAGGGCAATACAGTTGCATTGTCCAAAACCGAAGATACCCGTGAGGCACAGTTGGCGTTCTTAGAAAAGCGGAAACCCAATTTTGTGGGCCGTTAAAGGCCCTGCGATACTTGCGATAAGCTTGAGGTTTTGGACCTGAGGGGTTTGTAGCCCACGACATCAATCTGGAGCATCCATGGCAACCAAAACAACAACTCAGAAAGCGGTGAAGCCAGCAGGCAAAGCCACAAGCAAAACTGCAGTTAAAACTGTAGCCAAAACTGCAGGCAAAGCATCCAGCCAAACGGTTGCAAAAACAAGCCGCAAAACACCTTTGCAGACTTCGGCAGCAACGCCTCGTGGAGACGATCGACAAGCCCAGCTTCTTGGCATTGCTTGCCGTTTGTTTTCCGAACGGGGTTTTAATGGCACATCCCTTCGCGACATTGCTGAAGAAGCCAAGGTTACCAAGGCAGCGCTTTATTACCATTTCCCCAACAAGGAGTCGCTGTTCGCCAAAATTGTTTTGGAATCTTTAGAAGCCTTGGTCAATCAAGTCAAAGATGCCTGTGCGGGAGTTGATACCCCTGAGGCCAAGGTCAAGGCGTTCATGGTGACCACGGCCGAAAACTACCAACACAACCGAGAGGCATGGATTGCTTCCTCCAACGCCTTCCGAACGCATGGCGATTCACCCTCCAAATCCAAAGCGGTAGCATTGCGTGATGAATATGAAAAATTATTGCGCGGATTTATTCGCGAAGGGATAGACAGCGGCCATTTTCGGGATGTAGATCCTGCCATGGCGGGGCGGGTTCTTTTGGCAGCGGTCAATTCAATGAGTCGTTGGCACAACCCCAAAGGAAAATTGACACCACCACTGGTGGTGGACCAATTTGTCGACATCGTACTTTACGGTCTTCTAGACTAAGGTCCTTTATTTTCACTCGCAAACTAAGGGTTAGCACGGGGTTGGAAACTTACCGGTCGTAAAGTAAATTAAGCACATTCATTTCCATTGCGATTCTGTTCGCCAGTAAGCCCTCTCATGACTGAATCCAGCTTAAATCACGCAGAAAATGCAACCATCGATTATGTGAAATTCCGTCATGAGTTAGCGGAATTTATGCGCGGAAATTGTCCAGCAGCACTTCGAAATAAGGTCCGCAGCAATCAAAAAATTGGACGCGAAGACTACGCAGAATGGCAGAAAATTTTGTATCAAAAAGGGTGGTCCGCGCCCAATTGGCCAACAACTGAAGGCGGCACCGGTTGGGACTTGAGGCAGCGATATTTATTCGAAGAGGTTAGCGCAGAACTCGACTGCCCTCCGCTGTATCACCATGGATTGGGACACATTGGCCCAGTCATCATGCACTTTGGAACGCCTGCGCAAAAAGAACGATTTCTCCCGCGCATTTTGGATGGTTCTGAATGGTGGTGTCAGGGCTATTCAGAGCCGGGCGCAGGTTCTGACTTGGCGTCTCTCAGAACCTCGGCAGTTTTGGACGGTGATGATTACGTCATCAATGGACAAAAAATTTGGACATCTCATGCGCACGAAGCAGACATGATGTACACCTTGGTGCGGACATCAACTGAAGGCCGAAAACAAGCAGGCATTACTTTGCTTTTGGTCCCTGTCAATTCACCTGGCATTGAAATCAAACCCATTCGGACCATTGACCAATGGCACCATGTCAATGAAGTGTTCCTGACCGATGTCAGGGTTCCGGCTTTCAACCGCATCAGCGAAGAAGGCGGTGGTTGGGCTTGTGCCAAATTTTTGCTTGATCGTGAACGTTTATCGCCAGCCATGGTGCCCAGATTGCTTCGTCAGTTGCAACAAGTAGAGGAGCTGATCAAGTCCAAAGTCCAAGCGAATGGTTCTACACCCAGTTTGCAATCGGCCATTGCTCGTTTGCTCCATGCAAAAGCTTCTGCCATGGGCGCCAAAGAAATGCTTTTGAGCGCCATTACCGAAGAGATGAGCGGTACTTTGCGCTCCTCTAAATCGTCTGCCCTCAAGCTCCATTGCACAGAGCTGTCGCAGCAAATTTCAAGTTTGGCATACGACTTGGTCGGCCCACATTATTCGCAACGCCTAATGCCGCATGTGCCCGCAGCCGATGGTTCGGATGATTTGGACATGGAGAGGCAGTTGCTTCACACCTATTTGTTTTATCGATCGCGCACTATCGCTGGGGGAACCAGTGAAGTGCAGAAGAATGTCATCGCCCGCGATATTTTTGGAGTCTAAGCATGTCGTTTCGTTCCACGCCGCTGTTTGCGGGAGATCTCTACGACACAGCGTTGCGGTTGGCGCAAGAGGATGTGTCGAAAACAAATGTCGCTTCAGACGGCATGGCTTCAGCCAACTGGCAACAAATGTTGGCATTGGGTTGGCAGGGAGTCATAGTCTCTGAGGAAGATGGTGGTGTTGGTGCAACCATTCAAGATCTGACTGCCATTGTTGAGGCGGTGGCAAGGCAGGGCAATGGCGCGCCCTTGGTTGATCGATGTGCTGTTGCGCCAGTGCTGTTGTCAGCAGCCAAGGCGCATCCGCAAGCTGCTGAGTTATTGAGTGCACTGATGACTGGCGATGTTTCGGTTTGTACTGCGCTTGATGCTGGAGAAAATGGCCCTGGCCAAATCACGGCCCCTTGGTGGGGTGCAAATAGCGCTATGCAAGGCACTTTGTTTGGCATCGATGTCACAGAACCAGCTACGCATGTATTGTTCAGAGCTCGCAATGTCACATCGCAAGAATCGATGTTGGTCTTCATTGATTGGGAACACATATCAAATCGCATCAACAAATACACGGGAACCGACGGGCGACAGTACGCAGATGCCAATTTGAATGGGCTCACAATCTCCCACGATCGCGTACTGCTTCAAGGCGCTGACGCTGTCCATGCCGTATCTCAAGCCCGTCAAATAGGTGCCTTGCTATCTTGTGTTCAGACGGTGGGGGCAGCAGCTGCCATGATTGAACTCACCATCGAGTATCTAAACACCCGCCAACAATTTGGCGTGGCATTGTCAAGCTTTCAAGCCCTGCGTCATCGTACAGTCGAGATGTATGTAGCCTACGAGAATGCCCGAGGGTTGGTTCTCAATCAAGTAGAGCATGTTGATGCTCACGGTTTGTCTGATGACCCTTACAAAATGACGCTCATCAAACTTTATTTGGCCAACTTGGCCAGGTTGGTTGCTGAATCTTCCATTCAGTTGCATGGCGGTATGGGCATGAGCTGGGAAACCTTGGTGGCGCGATTGGCCATGCAAGCCACCAGTGGCAGTTTGCAGCATGGTGGACCATCTGAATGTTTGGATTGGTTGACGGCTCAAACTTTGATTGAAGCTGACTGAACAGGACAAGTCGCTATGCACAGTCTTCAACCTGTTTTTGTGCCGCAATCTGTTGCAGTTGTCGGCGCTTCGTCAGACCCTGATCGCATTGGTGGTCGTTTGTTGCGCTTCTTACTTGAAGCAAAATTCGAAGGGACCATTTACCCTGTCAACAAAAGCGGTGCAGCCGAAATTCAAGGACTACCGGCCTTTGCCAGTGTTCGAGACATTCCGGCCAATGTCGATCAGGCCGTCATTGTGGTTCCTGCGCCTGGCGTTGAATCGGCAGTCTCTGAATCAATTGCCAAAGGCGTCAAGTGTGTTGTTGTTCTTACCTCTGGATTTGCTGAGTTAGGTGAAGAAGGGCGTATAGCCCAAGATAAAATTGTGGCTATGTGTCATCAAGCAGGTGTGCGCATGTTGGGTCCCAACTCATTGGGTTTGCTCAATGTCGACACCAGATACTTTGCCACTTTTTCAACTGTTCTTTACGGCCTTCAGCCTTGCAGCGGCGTTATATCATTGGCCACCCAAAGTGGTGCTTTTGGATCCTGTGCCTATGGCATGGCCACGCTTCGTGGTTTGGGTTTAAGCAAGATTATTGCGACTGGCAATGAGGCTGACATCGATGTCGCAGAATGCATCGATTATTTGGCCGAGGATCCACAAACCAAAGTTATTTGTGCCGCTTTAGAGTCATGTCGTGATGGCCAGCGGCTGCGATCCGCGCTGTTAAAGGCAGCAGCAGCAGGCAAGCCTGTTTTGGTCATGAAGGTCGGTCGCACTGAATTGGGTGCCGCCGCAGCCAGTACACATACAGGCTCTTTAGCAGGCAATGACGCTGTGTTCGATGCGGTCTTCCAAGAGTGCGGTGCATACCGGCCGCAGTCAATTGAAGAAATGCTAGACATTGCCTATTACTGCACCGTGACAGGCCGCTTGCCGCCCAACAATGCCCTGGGCATCATCACGGGCTCGGGGGGGATTGGTGTGTTGATGGCGGATCATGCAGGCGAACTCAACTTAACCATGCCGCCTTTGCCACCCGAGGGTGTGGCAGCTTCCAAAGCCTTGCTTCCTTTTGCTGTAGCGGCCAATCCACTGGACATGACAGCGCAGGTAACTTCAGTGCCAGATGGCGTGCCAAGTACGATCGAAATTATGTTGGCGCATGGCAACTACGGAACCGTGTTTGCTTATCTAGCCCATGTAGGACTTGCACCAGATCGGTTTGCCAGCACCATAGAGCGGTTGGCTGAATTGCGTCGTCAGTATCCTCACAAAGATCTGGTGTTGGTCATGCTGTCTGTGCCAGCCTCAACCGAAAAGCTTGAAGCCATTGGTATTCCCGTTTTTGCTGACCCAACCCGAGCCATGAAGGCCATGGGAGCGGCTGCCAATATGGCGGCACAGCGTAATCGCTTGTATGTCATGCCAACAGAAAAACCAGTTGGCACCAAGCTGACAGAAGTCAGTACGGAACAAGGCGCGAAACTCGCACTTAAAATGGCCGGCCTTCCCGTGCTCATTGAAAAGGTGTGCAGCTCTGCAGAATTGGCTTCGGAATTTGCCACAGAAATTGGTTTTCCCGTGGTTGCCAAAATTGCATCGCCCGACATCCTCCACAAAACAGAAATGGGTGGTGTGCTTTTAAATCTGCAAGACGCAGCAGACGTTAAGGCAGGTTTCGAGAAACTAATGACGCGAGCCCAACAACATGCACCGAATGCCCAGATTGATGGCGTGCTCATCACCCCCATGGTGAAGGGTGGCATAGAGACCATTTTGGGTGTGCAAGTCGATCCAACATTTGGCCCCATGATTTTGTTTGGTGCTGGTGGAACTTCTGTTGAGTTGTTCAAAGATGTGGCATTGGCTTCTGCGCCGCTAACGCCTGCAAGTGCCAGCGCACTGATGGACAAGGTCAAGTCAACTGCGTTGTTGCGTGGATGGCGTGGAAGTACAGTTGCGGATGAAGCAGCCGTTGTCAACGCACTGTGCCGTCTATCGGATTTTGCAATGGCCCATGCAGACCAATTGCAAAGCGTTGACATCAATCCATTGCTTGTTCAGCAAACTGGCGCTGTTTGTTTAGATGCAGTAATTTCCCTGCAAACCTGCCCTTGATATTGACGAGGTGTCTACCATGACTGCTTACACACTTGAAACTTTGATCGACCGAGAAGCCATCCGTGATTGTTTGTATCTCTATTGCCGAGGCATTGATCGTTTGGATGAAAAAGCCCTGCGAGCAGCTTATTGGCCAGACGCCACTGACAGCCATGGCGCCTACAAAGGGACTGCCGCTGGCTTTATCGACATGGCTTTGGTTAAGCTACAGCAGGCTGGACGCATGGTGCATCAAATCAGCAATGTCTTGATTGAATTGCATGGCAATGAGGCAGCTGTTGAATCCTATTTCACTGCTTATCAAGAAGAGAAAGATGCCAATGGACAGGCCATTGAAACCATGTTGTGTGGCCGCTATGTCGATCGTTTTGAAAAGCGTCAGGGAGAGTGGCGAGTAGCAGCCAGAACTGTCGTATATGACTGGCAAAAAAAGTCAGCCCTCAATGGACCTTTAACGTCTGAAAGTTTTGAGTTACGACAACCTACTGGTGGACGTCAACCCAACGATGCTGTTTACGAACTCCTTAACACTATTAGAAAATCAAAGGGGGCTGTATGAGTCTTCAAGGTTTGATGCAAAAAAGGTCCTTGCTTATTTCGGGCTTGCTGACCCACGCTGCCACCTACCACGGTGATGTTGAAATTGTGTCTCACCTGTATGGTGGAGAAGAGCGTCGCAGTAATTGGCGAACGGTTGCAAAACGTGCTGCGCAACTGGCCCATGCTTTGCCCAAGTTAAACGTTGGACCTGGTGATCGCGTTGCAACGTTGGCTTGGAATACCGACAGGCACTTAGAACTCTACTATGCAGTTGCAGGCGTTGGATCTGTTTTGCACACAGTCAATCCGCGCTTGTTTCCTGAGCAGATTGCCTACATCCTGAATCATGCGGCCGATGGCGTGGTGTTTTTTGATTTGGATTTTGGCGATTTGTTGGTGAAGTTGGCCCCCCAACTGACAACGGTTAAAAGGTTTGTTGCGCTGTGTAAGCCCGAACAATTACCTGCGCTTGATCTCCCCAATTTGGATTGTTACGAATCACTCATTGTCGATCAACCAGAGCAATATGAATGGCCAGCCTTTGATGAAGAAACCGCTTCGTCTATGTGCTACACCTCTGGAACAACGGGGCATCCAAAAGGCGTTTTGTACAGCCATCGTTCAACCTTGCTGCACTCCTTTGCCATTTGTGCCACTGACGGCTTGGCGCTGTGTGCGCGAGATTCAGTTTTGTTATCGGTCCCAATGTTTCACGTGAATGCTTGGGGTATTCCTTACGCATCGGCCATGTGTGGTGCCAAATTGGTTTTGCCAGGGTCTGGTTTAACAGGCGATCGCTTGTATGCACACATGATCAAGGAAGCGTGTACGTTTTCATTGGGTGTGCCCACAGTTTGGCTCGGCTTGTTCCAATTCATTGAGCAGAACAGAGAAAAAATTGACCTGCAGAAATTGAAACTCAAGCGAGTGGTGGTGGGCGGTTCTGCTGCGCCTCGGGCCATGATTGAGAAGTTTGAAACCTTGCTGGGTGTGTTTGTCATGCAAGCCTGGGGTATGACTGAAACAAGCCCTGTTGCAACAGTGGCCAATTTACTACCCAAACACCTAGGCATCGATGTGCAAACCCGCTTTGACGTCCAAGCACGGCAAGGACGCGCTATTTTTGGCGTTGAAGTTGCAGTCTTTGGTGCAGAGGGCCAACGTCTACCACACGATGGCAAGTCTGTGGGTGAGATTCGAGTCAGAGGCCCATGGGTTTTGTCTGGCTACTTTGGCAATGAGGCAGGCTCTGCATTGGATTCTGAGGGATGGTTCAGCACAGGTGATGTGGCCTACATTGACCCTGATGGTTTTGTGCAAATCACTGATCGTTCCAAAGATGTGATCAAGTCGGGTGGCGAATGGATTTCGTCCATTGACCTAGAGAACGCAGCTGTTGGTCACCCCAGTGTTCAGGAGGCCGCTGTCATTGGCGTTGCACACAGCAAGTGGCAGGAGCGTCCTTTGCTGATCGTCATCAAAAAACCAAATCAAGAAGTCAGTGCGCAAGAACTACTGACATTCTTGAGTGAGCGAGTTGCCCGTTGGTGGTTGCCTGACGATGTGGTGTTTGTAGATGAATTGCCACATACCGCCACAGGCAAGTTGCTGAAAACAAAGTTGCGCGAACGTTTCAAAGATTTTAAGCTTTCAACAGACCCAGCCTGATATCTATGTCCTTGACCATCGACTTTGTATTGAACCAAAGGGACGACTTAGGTGAGTCGCCCCTTTGGGACAGTCGTGATCAATGTCTTTATTGGATCGATTCGCGTCGCCGTTTGATCCAGCGCATACATCCCAACACGGGCGCTTACCAAAGCTGGTCCACACCCCAAGAGATTGGCTCTATTGCATTGTGTGAAAGCGGTCGAATTCTTGTGGCTTTGCAAAATAACTTGCAATTCTTAGACACTTCAACAGGTCTCTTTTTGCATTTCATTGACATACAGCATCCCGCAGAGCGTATGCGCTTGAACGACGGCAGAACGGACAAGGCTGGGCGTTTATGTCTGGGCTCTTTGGTTTTAGGACGCCATGAACATCATGGTGTTCTTTATCAAATCGACAACGCTGGCGTCGTCAAAGTCTTGGACAAAGGATTTTGTGTTTCCAACACAACTTGTTTCAGTCCAGATGGCCGTTGGCTTTATTTTGCCGACAGTTTGGCCCGTCAAATTTGGCGCTATGCCTACGATGTGACGTCAGGGCAGGTCGGGCCGCGCGAGCTTTTTATTGATACCCAACCCTTCAATTCGGGTCCAGATGGTGCCACAGTCGATTCTGAAGGAAGACTTTGGGTGGCCATGGTTTTGTCGGGTCAGGTGGTGTGTTTTTCGTCGAACGGTCAATTGGTGCAAAGTATCCAAGTCCCTGTGCCTTATCCCACATGCCCTAGCTTTGGCGGAACCGATTTAAGCACTTTGTATGTCACCAGCATTCGCGACAGTGGCAATTTACTGAAAAGCAATGACCCAAACAGTGGTGCATTGATTTCAATCAAGGGTTTAGACGCGCGCGGTCTACCCGAGATTTTATTTGCCGATGGGCATTCGCCCCACAAAGCCCATCGGGCAATCAAAGAGGAACATTAAGATGAATCGATTTCAAGGAAAAGTGGCACTGGTGACAGGGGGTGCACGCGGTATTGGACGAGGCATTGTCAATCAATTGGCGCGTGAAGGTGCCATCGTTGGTATTCTAGATTTGAAAATTGATTTGGCAAAAGCTGCTGCAGCAGAAGTGATTGCCGAGGGCGGTCAAGCGCTGGCATACGGTGGTGATGTGGCGCAACACGCCACCTTGTTCGATGCAGCCAAAGATTTAACAGAGCGACATGGTCATTTAGACATCTTGGTCAACAATGCCATGTGGGTCAGGTATGGCGAGATTGAAGACATCAGTCAAGACATGCTGCAGCGCATGGTGGGCACAGGATTTTTCTCTGTGGTTTGGGGGATGCAAGTCGCCGCTGAATTTATGACCAAGGGCGGTAGTGTGATCAATGTGGCGTCTGCTGCTGCATTTTTAGGTATTCCCAAAGCCATGATTTATTGCGGTGTGAAGTCTGGTGTGTTGGGTTTGACACGCTCGGCCGCAGTTGACTTTGGCCCCAGAGGAATTCGCGTCAATGCGGTGGCACCAGGCTCAGTTCCAACTGAAGGCGTTGGGGTCAATGTCGATGCCGCCATGGTTGAAAAAAGAATTGCCAAAACCCCAATGCGACGCTTGGGCACAGTAGAAGACATCGCTTCTGCTGTGTGTTATTTGGCCTCTGCCGAAAGCGCTTGGGTGACAGGCGAGTGCCTCAAAGTAGACGGTGGCGTGACGCATGCCTTTTTGTGATCAATCTGAAACGAGGGCCTGAAGAATGAGTCAAGACTTTATCTTGGAAGCTCAGGGTTTGACCAAACAGTTTCGTGGCTTTTATGCCGTGAAGGATGTCAATCTCAAAATACAGCGTCATACCATTCATGCCTTGATTGGCCCCAATGGCGCGGGTAAAACCACATGCTTCAATTTGCTTACCACCTTTTTGAAGCCCACCAACGGCACCATCCTTTTCAATGGCCGTCACATTGAAAACAGCAATCCTGCCGCAGTGGCCAACATGGGGATGGTTCGGTCATTTCAAATCTCTGCCGTTTTTCCTCAATTGACTGTTTTGGAGAATGTCCGTGTTGCACTTCAGCGCCAAACCGAATGGCACTACACATTTTGGCGCAGTCACCAAGTATTGGATCGTTTAAATGATCGGGCTCATTCTTTGATTGGCATGGTGGGTCTCGATAAATGGGCTGACGTCACCGCCGGAGAACTTTCTTACGGGCGTAAACGTGTCTTGGAATTAATTACAACCATTGCATTAGAGCCAGAACTGATTTTGCTAGATGAACCCATGGCGGGTTTAGGTCACGAAGACATTGGCCCTGTCATGCAATTAATCAGGCAGGTGGCAAAAGGCCGAACAGTCTTAATGGTCGAACACAATATGAAAGTCATCGCAGAGTTGTGCGACCGCGTAACGGTCTTGCAATCTGGTGAGGTCTTGGCTGAAGGCACTTATGACGAAGTCTCGCGCAACCCCTTGGTAATGGATGCCTACATGGGAGGTGGCCATGCTTGATTCATCGACCAATGTGGCGGCCAATGTGGTGATCAATGTCGAAGGGCTGAAGGGTTACTACGGCGAGACGCAGGCGCTGCACAACATCAATTTACAAGTGCAAGAGGGCGAAATAGTTTGTTTGTTGGGCCGCAATGGCGCAGGTAAAACAACCACACTTCGCGCCATCATGGGTTTGTTGTCAAGACGTGATGGTCAAATCCAAATTCATGGCGTATCAACAGAGGGCATGCCACCCGAGGCCATTGCGCATTTGGGTGTGGCTTATTGCCCTGAGGAGCGCGGTATCTTTGCCAGTTTAAGTACTGAAGAGAATTTGACGCTACCGCCTATCCTCAAACCAGGCGGGCTGTCGATTGAAGAAATTTACGAGCTTTTCCCCAATTTGTTATCTAGGCGTAAAAGTCAGGGAACAAAACTCTCAGGAGGGGAGCAACAAATGTTGGCTATTGCACGCATCTTGCGCACAGGTGCCAAGCTGTTGTTGCTAGATGAATGTACCGAAGGATTGGCACCAGTCATTGTGGAGCGAATTGGCCAAGTCATTAGCTTGCTCAAGAGTCGCGGTTTTACTGTGCTCATGGTGGAACAAAACTTCAGGTTTGCCTCTCGTTACGCCGATCGATTTTATGTGATTGAAGAGGGCCAAGTGGTAGAGACCTTTCATCAAAAAGACATTGCATCCAATCGAGATCGCATTGAGAAACTGCTTGGTTTATGACTTGGCTGAACGCTTTATCTTTGGATTAAGAACATGGACACTATTTTTGGCGTACCCACTTCAGCGTTGTTTGGTCAAGTTTTTCTTGGCTTAATCAATGGCTCTTTTTATGCCTTGATGAGTCTGGGCTTGGCCATCATTTTTGGTCTTTTGCATGTCGTCAATTTTGCGCACGGCGTGCAATACATGCTGGGTGCATTGACAGCCTGGTTTTTGCTGGACACATGGGGTGTGAGTTATTGGTGGTCCTTGTTACTGGCCCCCATCATTGTTGGTCTATCGGGCCTTTTCATTGAGCGGTTTTTCTTAAGGCACTTGTATCACTTAGATCATGTTTATGCCTTGCTGCTAACCGTCGGCATGGGTATTTTGATGGAAGGTTTGGTCAAGTATAAATTTGGCATTGGTGGCCAGCCTTACCCCAACCCCTTGTTGGGTGGTGTTGATTTGAAGCTTACTTTTGTGCCCTTGTACCGACTCTGGGTCATTGTGGTTGCTTTGATCGCGTGCTTAGGCACTTGGTATTTCATTGATCGAACCAAGCTCGGCTCTTATCTGCGTGCTGCCAATGAAAACCCAAATTTGGTTCGCACCTTTGGCATCAATGTACCGCGCATGCTGATGCTGACTTATGCATTTGCTGTGGCCTTGGCTGGCTTTAGCGGTGTGATGGCTGCACCCATTTACCAAGTGAGTCCCTTCATGGGCAATAACCTCATCATTGTCGTATTTGCAGTGGTGGTCATTGGTGGGATGGGTTCCATCCTGGGCTCGATCGTGACGGGATTTGGCTTGGGGGTCATTGAGGGTTTGACCAAGGTGTTCTATCCCGAAGGCGCCAGCGTGGTTATTTTTGTCGTCATGATTCTCATGCTGGCTGTTCGTCCTAATGGTCTCTTTGGTCGTAGCCAGTGAAAGGTTCCTCGATGTCTTCTCTGACTTACAAACGATTTTTATGGCTGGTAGTCGGTGCAGCTTTCTTAGTGGCACCCTTTGTGGCCTATCCCTTGTTCATCATCAAAATGTTGTGCGTTGCTTTGCTGGCTGCGTCCGTCAATTTTTTGGTCGGATTTGCTGGTTTGCTTTCTTTTGGGCACGCCATGTTTTTTGGTTCGGCGGGCTACATCGCAGGCTATGTCTTGAAAACTTGGACTGGTGATGGCTTGCTTGGCGTATTGGCGGGTGTTGGTATATCGGCATTGCTAGGTCTTGTGACGGGTGTCTTGGCCATTCGCCGTCAGGGCGTTTATTTCTCAATGATCACGTTGGCTTTTGCCCAAGTGGTGTATTTCTTGGCCTTGCGTTTGCCCTTTACGGGGGGTGAGGATGGTTTGCAAAATGTGCCTCGACCCGTGTTTTTCGGCTTCCTTGACACGGCCGACAATCAAACGCTTTACTTCGTGACGTTGGCGCTAATTGGTTTTGGATTTTGGTGTATTTGGCGCATTGTGTATTCGCCGTTTGGCCAGGTACTGACCGCCATTCGCGACAATGAACCACGCGCTATTTCTCTAGGTTATCAGGTCAATCGATACAAACTGATCGCTTTTATTTTGTCAGCTTCGCTTGCTGGTTTGGCCGGGAGTGTCAAAGTCATGGCTTTTGGTTTGGCTTCCTTGACGGATGTTGGCTGGGGTACTTCGGGTGATGCGCTTCTCATTTGCATTGTGGGTGGCATGCAAACTCTCTGGGGCCCATTGGTCGGTGCTATTTTGATTGTTGCTTTAGAGCATTTGATGGTGTCTTCGCCCGAAATGATTCAGATCGTTCAAGGACTGGTGTTTGTCGCGGTGGTCATGCTCTTTCGAAAAGGAATTGTGGGTCAGTGGTTGGTTTGGTGGCGAGCACGCCAAGCCAAAATCAACGCGAATTAATCTCAACAGACATCTCAAATAAAGGACATTGCTATGGCCAATTTGTTGACAGGAAAAATTGCATTGGTAACAGGAGCGGGCAGTGGTATTGGTCAAGCCATTGCTGTTGCGTATGCCAAAGAAGGCGCCAAGGTCGTCATCACCGATCTAGATTTGGTAGGGTGTCACCAAACCCTAGAGAAAATTCAAGACTTGGGTGGGCAGGGCTGGGTTTATGCACTGGATGTCACCGATGTGGCGGCAGTTCAAACACTGGCAAATCAAGTCCAAAATGAGTTGGGCAACATCGATATTTTGGTCAATAACGCTGGCGTTATTTTGCGTGAAGGAATTGACAGTCCCAATGCACATGCTGTCATTCGCAAAGTCATGGATGTTAATTTGTTGGGGGTCTTCAACACTATCCATGCTTGGTTGCCAGCGCTTCGAGCAACTCGAGGTTGTATTGTCAACATCTCTTCTGGCGCTGCATTCTTAGGTCAACCAAGAGCATTGGGTTATTCCGCATCAAAAGGCGCGGTCAAAATGCTCACCCAGTCTATGGCCGCCGACTTAGGCGTTGATGGTATTCGTGTCAATGCCATCGCGCCCGGTGTGATCGTCACGCCCATGACCGATGTCACACGTGCCGACCCTCAGCGTTTAGAAAAATTCATGGTCCGTATTCCGTTGGGAAGATTGGGGCAAGCGCATGAAATTGCAGGTGCGGCCGTTTTCTTGGCCTCAGATTTGGCAACCTATGTGAACGGAGTCACATTGCCGGTAGACGGCGGCACCTTGGCCGTCTAAGTTTGAAAAAAGTCAGAGAGGTTTGAACCTCTCTGACTTTTTACCGATTACTTCTTCGCAATGAAGTCGCATCCACCTTCAGCCAAAGGACGGAATGCCTGTTCTGCTGGAATCTCGCCTTTGATGCTGTAAAGGTCGTTTTTGTTTTTAGATTCAGCGGGTGTTTTGACTTGAACAATGTAGACAGGGCGCATGGTTTGACCGTCTTCGCGAATGCGGACGTTCTTCATTGAGAAGTCGTTGATGGGCGTCGATTTCATTCTGGCCATAACCGCTTTGCCATCATCTGTACCAGCTGCTTGGACGGCCTTCAGATAGTGCATGGTGGCGCTGTAGTTGCCAGCCATGATGTAGGTTGGCAAAACGCCTTTGTTGCGCTCCAAGAAGCGTTTTGTCCATGCGCGCGTGTCGTCGTTTTGATCCCAGTAGAAGGGCGCTGTAATTTGCAGGCCTTGTGCCACTTCAAGACCCATGGCGCTCACGCTGTTAATGGTCATACCAAACACGCTGACAGCCTGGCCTTTTTTGGTGATACCAAATTCAGCAGCTTGCTTCAGTGCATTGCTCAAGTCTGCGCCAGCATTCAACACCACAATGGCGTCAGCTTTACTGGCCTGAGCTTGCATCAAATATGAGGAGAAGTCGGTTGTGCCCAAGGGGTGCTTGACGGAGCCAACCACTTTGCCGCCTGCCGCTTCGATGAATTTAGTGCCTTCGGCTTGCAGAGCTGCACCAAAAGCATAATCAACTGTCACAAAGTAAAAATTCTTGATACCTTGCTTGACCATACTTTGCACGCCAGCTTTGGGCAAAGAATAGCTGTCTACCAAGAACTGAATGTTCATGGGCGAGCAGGCGCTTCCTGTCAAGGCAGCTGTCACAGTGCCCGCCAACAGGTAGGGCTTGTTGGCTTGCTTCATCAAGTTACTGACGCTCAATGCAATTGAGGAAGCTGAGCCACCCAAAATGACGTCGACGTTGTCTTTCTCGATCCACTGACGAGCAATGTTGGTTCCGATGTCAGGCTTGTTTTGGTCGTCTGCTACAACCAATTCAATATTTTTTCCCAAAACCTTACCGCCAAAATCTTCAATGGCCATGCGTGCAGCAATGACTGAGCCAGGGCCACCATTGGCAGCGTAGGGGCCGTTCAAGTCACCCATGATGCCAATTCGAACCACGTCGTTAGAGACCTGAGCTTGCGCACTGGTGGCGCACAAAAGGGCAATGCTCACTGCAGTGGCAAGGCTTGAGATCTGGGGTAAGCGTTTCATGGTTGTCTCCTAATTGTGGAAGTGGACAGTTGAGTGGGGTCTGAAATCACTGTTGACTTCAGAACTTGCCGTTTAGCAGTACCAATTTTGGTTTTTTACATGCCGACCGGTAAGTTAAATAAATACTATCACTCAACTATTTGATTCGCAAGACAAACTACGCCCCTAATTGATAGGGTTTACCTTGATTTGACAGGTCAATCGGGTCGAATGTTGCGTGATCGAATGACGGGGCCCCAACGTGTGAGTTCGCCTTGAAGATAAGTCGCAAATTCGGCGCGAGCCATGCTCCGAACATCCACACCTGTTCGCATCAATGCTTCACGAACGTCTTTGTTTTCGACGACTGTTTTCATGTCAGCGTAGATTTTTTGCTGAATGTTTTCAGGTGTTGATGTTGGAATGAAAATGCCAAACCAACCACCGGCCATGAATTGACTCAATGCTGGAATACCTGCTTGGCTGATGGCGGGAACTTTGGGTAATCGGGGATTGGGTTGATCGTAGCCATGTCCTAAAACTTTGAGTTTGCCAGTGGCGACATGTGACATGGTGGCGGGTGAGTCAAACAGAGCATCCACCTGGCCGCCCAACAAATCATTGATGGCGGGTCCATTGCCGCGATAGGGCACGTGAACAATTTGTAACCCGGTCATATCGGCAAATTGCTCGGCTGCAATGTGCGGGCTGGAAGCATTGCCGGACGAAGCAAAAGTGAGTTTGCCGGGGTTGGCTTTGCCATAAGCAATGAGTTCGGCCAAATTGTTGACTGGCAAACTGGCGCGCACATAAAGAACGCTAGGGCTGTCTGCCACCATGAACAAAGGCGTTAAGGCCTTGGGGTCGTAGGGCAGGTTGGGCATCATGATTTGATTGCCAATAAATCCAAAAGCAGTCATCAGTAGGGTGTGGCCGTCGCCAGGTGCTTTTGCGGCTACCGCTGTCCCAATGGTCGTACCGCCACCTGCTCGGTTTTCAACAAGAACACTTTGTCCCCATTTTTCTGCAAGACGCGGTGTTAAGACGCGTGCCAACACATCTGTCAGTCCACCTGCAGCGTAGGGGACGATCAGTGTGACTGTTTTGTTGGGGTAGTTTGGTGGGTTTTGTGCAACAGCATTTGTGGCAAGTCCGCAACTGATTAAGCTAATCAACAGGATTGATCGACGATTCATGGTGATGTGAGTTTTTTCAATAAAACGTTGAATGCTGATACATAGCCTATCATTAACTTGCATCGGCAGATACCCCTTTCAATTCCTCGTTGTCTCTTAAGAGTCAAAACAATGTTGATCTGACCCCAATTGAAGGATAGATTGCAGAGATGTCTCAACTTTTCAGTGACACCGCCAAGAATCGCCAAATCGGCATTGCGCTGGTGACCGTGACCACGCTCATGTTTGCAACCTTGGACACCAGTGCCAAATGGTTGGTGCAAACCGTACCAGTGCTACAAGTGGTGTGGCTTCGATTTTTGTTTCACACCATTCTCACAACCGCTATTTTCATGCCTTCCATGGGCAAGCAGTTGTTCTCAATTCAAAATCCTAAGCTCCAGTTGCTTCGTGGCG
>JACCDH011173952.1_pt1 | contig 32987 bp, 25 predicted proteins | sample 7442481 | NCBI WGS metagenome assembly JACCDH01 (sample SAMN15323433, study PRJNA562643) | freshwater metagenome | isolation source: river surface water | place: USA:Blue River Watershed | collected 2017-08-15
TCACAAGCGAAGGCGATTATTGCCAATGTCTCATGCCCTGTGCTGGCTTTGATGGCTAAAGACACAATTCCGTTAATGCAAGAAAATCTGTCGCTGTACCTGCAAGATTACCAAAATTTGAGCCTGCATCAGTTGAATGGCGGGCATCATTTACATATGACCAATCCTCAGCAAGTTGCTGAACATTTAGCTGCATTTATTAATCCTTAAATATTGGTTAGCTAACCGAAAATACCTGACAAAACAGCAGGCAACTGCTAGGTTAAGAGTTATAAATTGCTGGTTCTAGCACACTGATAGGTATAGGACATGATTGCTAATTGTGCTTCGACTCTAATTGTGGGATGATTGAGGATTAGAGTAAAAACTCAGAATCACCAATAGTGGCCACAATTTAGACGATTGCTGCGGCTGCTAGTGACGTTACCTATAAAAATAAAATACCTTACGACGAGGAGAGGACGGTGGATAAAGTCTGGTTAAAGCGTTACCCGACAGGTGTGCCGGCAGAGATTAATGCCGATCACTACAGTTCATTATTAGAGATCTTCGAGCAATCGATCGAAACCTATCGCGACCGAATTGCTTATATCAACATGGGGAAATCAATTACCTATGGCGAACTCGATGAATTAAGCAAAGCCTTCGCCGCTTATTTGCAGCAATCATTACAGCTGAAAAAAGGCGATGCAGTGGCTATCATGATGCCAAACTTATTACAGTATCCTGTAGCCTTATTAGGCGTGTTACGGGCGGGCTGTGTCGTTGTCAACGTGAACCCTTTGTATACTCCTCGTGAACTTCAGCATCAGCTGAATGACTCGCAAGCGAAAGCGATTGTCATTGTTGAGAATTTTGCGCACACCTTGACGGAAGTACTAGCGAACGTGAATTTATCCCATGTGATCCTGACCAAAATGGGTGACATGCTGGGCTTGCTGAAAGGTAGCATCGTTAACTTTGTGGTGAAATCTGTCAAAAAGATGATCCCAGCCTATTCATTACCAGCGGCCATTCCGTTTAAACAAGTGATTAGCCAAGGTGCTGGTCTGAAGTATCAGAAGCCGGTCGTCGTGGGTTCTGACTTAGCCTTTTTACAATATACCGGTGGTACGACTGGCGTTTCAAAAGGCGCGATGCTGACTCATCGGAATATGGTCGCCAACCTTGAACAGGTTGCTGGTTGTATTGGTCCAATTTTAAGCCCAGGCAAAGAATTTATTGTGACGGCACTGCCGCTGTATCACATCTTTGCCTTAACGGCGAACTGCCTGACTTTTATGAAGTATGGTGGCACTAACTTATTAATCACCAACCCACGGGACATGCCCAATTTTGTCAAAGAACTGGCAAAGTATCCATTCACAGCCATTACGGGTGTAAACACTTTGTTTAATGGTTTATTGAACTGTCCAGGTTTTGCGGATCTTGATTTTAGTCATCTGAAATTATCGCTGGGCGGTGGCATGGCGGTGCAAAAACCTGTTGCTGAACGCTGGCAAAAAGTGACGAATTCTCGTTTAGTTGAAGGGTATGGCTTAACGGAGTGTGCGCCATTAGTGACAGTGAGCCCATTTGATTTACAAGGCTTCAATGGCTCTATTGGTTTACCAGCGCCATCAACCTTAATTCGTTTAGTCGATGACAACGGCCAAGATGTTGCGGCTGGTGAATCTGGCGAAATGTTGGTGCAGGGCCCGCAAGTGATGTTGGGTTATCTGAATCGGCAAGAAGAAACTGACAAAGTACTGAAAGATGGCTGGTTATATACGGGTGACATTGCTCGGATGGACGAAACAGGCTTCTTCTACATCGTAGACCGTAAGAAAGATATGATTTTGGTCTCGGGCTTTAATGTCTATCCAAATGAAATCGAAGAAGTTGTTGCGATGCATGACAAGGTCTTAGAAGTCGCGGCTGTCGGGATCCCGAACGAAGCGACAGGTGAAGCGGTGAAAATTTTCGTCGTGAAAAAAGACCAAAGCTTAACCGATCAGGAGTTGATTGCGCATTGTAAAGAGCGATTAACGGGCTATAAAGTGCCGAAGCTGGTAGAATTCCGTACCGAGTTGCCAAAAACCAATGTTGGCAAAATTCTGCGCCGAGAGCTGAAAGGTCAATAACAGTTCACACTGGATCTGACAGAGAAAAACCGGCTTTGGCCGGTTTTTTATTGGCTGTAGTTGCCTGATGAGGACTTCCATGTCGTATCAAATGATTCATGAAAATAGCGAGCTCGCGGCGTTTTGTGCAAAAGCCAGTCAAATGCCAGCCATTGCGGTTGATACCGAATTTGTTCGTGTGTCTTCGTTGTTGCCAAAGCTAGGCCTAATTCAGTTATATGATGGCCAACAAGTTGTGTTGGTTGACCCTTTAATGATCACTGATTGGCAACCATTACAGTCTCTTTTTGCCAACCCCAAGATCATTAAATTGATCCATTCTTGCACTGAAGATCTCGAAGCGCTTGCCGCGGTTGGTCTTACCGACATCAACCCCTTAGTCGATACGCAATTGGCTGCAGAGCTAATAGGGTGGGGTGCTAGCGTCGGTTATGCAAAATTGGTTGAGCAAATGACCGGACAGCAACTGGATAAAAGTGAATCGAGAACCGACTGGTTAGCCCGACCACTGGCCACAGCGCAATTAGCTTACGCGGCGAATGATGTGCTGTATTTGTTACCGTTATGGCCACAGTTGCAGCAGCATTTAATCAACAAAGGATGCCTCGACATTTTATATGCTGAAGGACAACAATTGATTGCCCGACGCCATAAAGCATTACCTTTACAATTTCGTTATCTAGAACTGAAAAATAGTTGGCAATTTCAAGGGCGAGAATTGGCGATCTTGCGAGATCTGATGGCTTGGCGCCAAAGTTTTGCGCAAGAGAAAGATCTGGCTTTGTCCATGGTGCTGAAAGAGGCTTTGATTTACGAGATGGCAAGGCGCAAACCTGCAAGCCTTGAAGCATTGAGTCAGATTGAAGGGCTCCATCATCGGGATATTCGTCGCCATGGCCAATTTTGGTTAGGCCTCATCAAAGCCTGTCGCGAATTACCGGCCTTGGCGTGTCCGCAAACCTTCTACCATCTGGATAAATTTGCCGGTTACAAACAAGTGCAACAGCAGTTGACTGATGCAGTGAATCAAGCGGCACAAGCCTCTGGCATTCCGGCCAGCATTTTATCGGTGAAACGTCAGCTCAATGAGTATCTCAACTGGTGCTGGCGGGTGAGCGATGAGGAACGGAGTTTACTGCCATTGCCAGAATTCTTGCAGGGCTGGCGACGCGAGATCCTACTGCCGTATTTGCCGATCCCTGAGCATGTAAGAACTCTTGTGTAGCAACCACGGAGCACTAGACTGCACTGTTTAAGTCTATCCAATCAATCCTTAGGCCATAACAAGCCAATCATTGATCTGGCGGGCTTTGATTTAGTGGCTTTGATGAAGTGGACTTTGCTACAGCTCAGTTGAAACGCCAATAAAAAAGCCGAAGCTCTTAACTTCGGCTTTTTTAGAACTAGCTTTTCACACTCACGCTTTTACCAATCATGCTTTTGACCACTCATCAACGAATGATAAAAAGCTGGCTGTTAATTCCCGCGTTTGTCTTCAGGGAATGTGACGTTTAACTCCAACACTGATAATTCGTCAGAGCTTTTCTCTAATGTGACTGAAACTTGATCATCGGCAATATCCACATATTTACGGATGACTTCTAAAATATCGCGTTCTAACTGCGGTAAATAATCTGGGCTGGTGCGTCGACGACGCTCATGTGCCACGATGATTTGTAACCGCTCTTTGGCTTGTGATGCCGTATTTTTCTTGGAAGAACGAAAATAGTCGAGTAGCGACATGGCTTAACCTCCGAAAATCCGTTTGAACAAGCCTTTTTTCTCAACAGTGAGAAAACGGAACGGTACATCTTCGCCTAACAAGCGCGCAACTGTGTCCATATAGGCCTGACCTGCATCACTTTCAGTATCAAGAATGACAGGCTGACCTGAGTTCGAGGCATTTAGGACTGCTTGAGACTCAGGAATGACGCCCAGTAACTTAATTGACAGGATGTCGTTCACGTCTTCCACGCTGAGCATTTCGCCTTTAACAACTCGCTCAGGGTTGTAGCGGGTCAACAACAAATGCTCTTTAATACCCGGTAATCCTTGTTCCGCCCGACGAGATTTGCTGGATAACATGCCTAAAATGCGGTCTGAATCGCGCACAGAAGATACTTCAGGGTTCGTCACAACAACAGCTTCATCGGCAAAATACAGCGCCATCATAGCGCCAGATTCGATGCCTGCAGGCGAGTCACACAAGATGAAATCAAAGTCTGCTGCTAATTCATTGAGTACACGCTCTACCCCTTCTTTGTAGAGGGCATCTTTGTCGCGTGTTTGTGAGGCTGGCAGAATAAACAGATTGTCTAACCGTTTGTCTTTGATAAGCGCTTGTTTCAAATTGGCTTCATTGTTGATCACGTTGACAAAATCATAGACGACACGGCGTTCACAGCCCATGATCAAATCTAAGTTTCTCAAGCCGATATCAAAATCGATAATGACCGTTTTGTGGCCACGCAGAGCCAACCCTGTACCAATAGCGGCGCTCGACGTGGTTTTGCCGACGCCACCTTTGCCTGACGTTACAACTATGATTTTTGCCATCGCCCAAAATCCTTAGAATAATTCTGCTAAAACTAACTGTCCATCTTGCAAGCCGATGCTGGTTGGTTTTCCCCAGTAATCTCCTTGCAAACTGTCACTTAACCAATAGTTACCTGCAATCGAGATTAACTCGGGTTGCAAATTGTAACAATAGATCTTTTTAGTGGTATCGCCGCTAGCACCTGCAATTGCTTTGCCTCGCAACGAACCATAAATATGAATATTGCCATCGGCAATGACTTCAGCGCCGGCACCGACGGTACCTTTGATGATTAAATCGCCACCTTTGACATAAATTTGTTGACCAGAACGAATATTTTGTTCGAGGGTCCGATTTTCTGCTTGGATCACGGTAGGCGCAGCAACTGGGGTTGGCGCAACTGCTTTGGGGGCTTCAACCGTTTTGCTATTTTTAGGCATTTGCAGCGCGGCAAGCCCGGCGGCATGCGCGGCTTTTTTCATGGCTGGTGAAGCACCACAGACACCAACAAGGACTAACTGCAGCTCAATGAACAGCTGCTTGATACCGGTAAAGTCTGGGATTTCATCAACATTTTCAACACTAATTACCACAGGTGCCAGATGAAAAAAGCCTGGGGCTTGTGCCAGCTTTTGCTGCAATTCTGCTTTTAGATGAGCAACAGACAAATCCTGACAAAAAAGTACTGATAAAGGAAATAAACTTCCTTTTAACTCCATAGCATGTTCCGACATAGCAACCGTTAGCGCAATTTGATTAAAGTTTATAGTGATGCTGAATTTCTACCGCGATGAGAGTTTAATCACTGAGTCGTAGCGACTAATAACAGCAATTCACTCACGGCATTCCTTCGCAGATTTATCGCTTCATGGTATAGTCTATGCCTAAGTTAGGCAAGTTACTCAGAGCAGAATTTCTCCTATGTTAACCGCAATCTATAAAAGCCCGCGCAAAGAACAAACATACTTGTACATCAAGCAGCGTGATGATTTTAAAGCGGTCCCTGAAGCGCTATTAAAAACCTTTGGGACGCCGCAATTGGTCACGGTGATTGATTTAAGTAAACGCAGCCAATTGGCTGGTGCGGAACTGGCCAAAGTGCAATCAGCATTAGTTGAGCAGGGCTATTATTTGCAATTGCCACCGCCTCCTGAAGATTTATTAAAAGATCATCGCGATTGGCTTGCCCAGCAAAGCTAATACTCGGGTCGAACTTATAAAGGATTTACAGTGATTCGTTTGGTTTGTTGTTTTGTTTTATCAAGTAGTGTCACCTTCGGATTGATGGGCTGTACTCATGCCAATGAGTCGACCAATGCCTCAGCCAAGACGCGAGTCACTAACCAGCCCGCCAGCATGACCGAAACTCCGGACGCTGCTGAAAAAACAGCGGAAGGCTTTGCTCGTTATGCCGAGGGATTAAAAGCTGAGGCAAAAAGCCGAGGCTATAGTGAGCAATTGATCGCTGAAGTTTTTGGCAGTCTAACTTTCCACCCCAAAGTTGTGGTTGCCGATAAACGTCAACCTGAGTTTGTCGAAACGCTCGATACCTATTTACCCAAACGGGTGGATGCTTATCGTATTAAGTCAGCTAGAGCCATCTATAAAAAACATCAAGCCGAGTTAGCTGCCATAAGTGAAAAATATGGCGTGCCTGCACGGTTTATCGTGTCATTGTGGGGGCTGGAAAGTGCATTTGGTCGAGTGACGGGCAAATTTTCGGTGCCTTCAGCCTTAGCAACACTGGCCTATGATGGTCGTCGGGAGCAGATGTTTCGCAAAGAGTTTTTCTTGGCGATGGATATCTTAGCGGCGGAGCATATTACTTTAGATAAGATGAAAGGCTCTTGGGCTGGAGCAATGGGCCATACCCAGTTTATGCCCAGTGCTTTTATCAAGTACGCACAGGATGGCGATGGTGACGGTCATAAAGATATCTGGACCAACCCCAGTGATGCGATGGCATCGATTGCCAATTACCTTAAAACTGAAGGGTGGCAGCCAGGACAAAGTTGGGGGCGACAGGTACGGTTGCCAGCAAACTTTGATTACAGCTTGGTGATCCCAAAAGGCAGTAAAGATCGAGCCCAGTGGCTACAATGGTGGCAAAAGTCAGAACGAAGCTTGGCGCAATGGCAGGCGCTTGGCGTGCGGAATTTAGATGGTTCAGCCTTGCCTCAAGTGAATATGCAAGCAGCCTTGGTGATGCCTGATGATAAGGAAGGCCGAGCCTATTTGGCTTATCCGAATTATCAAGTATTGATGCATTGGAACCGTTCCTATTATTTCGTCAGTAGCGTTGGCTATTTAGCCGATGCCATCATTGCGCCCGAGTAGGGGCGCATGATGGCTTAATAAAAAATTTTCAGCGCTAGTGTAGTCTCATACTCATGGCTGCACTCGCGCTATGATTGCAATGGAGTTAGTGCATTGAGTTCACAACAGCAAAACTTGCTTCAGCAGAGCTATTACCATCAAGATCACCAAGGGCAAGCAATCGAATTGCCTGTCGGCAAAGTGATTTGTATTGGACAGAATTATCTCGACCATATTCAAGAGATGAACAGTAAAACTGCGCCCGATGCGCTGTTTTTTATGAAGCCCAGCACTGCTTTGGTCCCCTTAGCGCCGAGTTTTTGCATTCCTGCGACGCGAGGGGCGGTGCATAATGAGACCGAACTTGCGGTTTTAATCAAAGCCCCATTGAAGAAAGTTGCGCCTGAAGCTGTTGCCTCAGCTGTTTGGGGGTATTCGTTAGCACTTGATTTAACGCTGCGCGATGTGCAAGGGCAATTAAAACAATTGGGACGACCTTGGGAAATTGCCAAAGCTTTTGATGGCTCTTGTCCAATTGCTGGGTTTGTTCCGCAACATTTAATTGCTGATCCGCAGGCTTTAAAGTTCAGTCTGCAGGTGAACAACGAATATCGTCAGCAGGGCAACACTGAGCTTATGATCCGTTCGGTGTATCAAATGATCAGTGAAATGAGCCAACATTTTACGCTGATGCCAGGTGATATTGTATTGACGGGAACCCCTGCAGGGGTCGGCCCATTGCAGGGTAATGATCAGCTCCTTTTAACTTTAGCGCCTTGGTTGCAGATCGATAGCCAAGTACGCCTAGAAAACTAAGTCTCTTGAGAGGAATCGCTATGACGCTTGCAGAAAAATTTTGGGAAACCAAAACCTTACAAGAGATGTCTACAGAAGAATGGGAAGCCGTTTGCGATGGCTGTGCTAAATGTTGTCTCAACAAATTTATTGATGAAGAAGATGATGCGTTAGCAGGCCCGACCGATTACATTTTGCCGGAAGAAACCGTGTATTTCACCAACATTGCCTGCCGTTATTTAAACAGCAATAAGTGTGAATGTAATTGTTATGACAATCGCACCGTGTTGGTGCCTGATTGTGTCAAATTAACCAAAGAAAATCTAAAAGACATTTTCTTTATGCCACCTTCTTGCAGTTATCGCCGTTTGCAAGAAGGACGAGGTTTGCCCTCTTGGCATCCTTTATTGAATCAAGGTAAAAAAAGCTTGATGCATAAAAAGCAAATGTCGGTGCGCAATAAAACGATTTCGGAAGATGCGGTCAATTTCGATGATTTTGAAGATCATATCGTCACTTGGCCGTTAAATGACTTGGACTAGCAAGAGGGTTGATTGTGGATTGGTTAGTCACTCTAAAAGCCATTAGTGAGCAATATCGAACTGAGTTTATCCAAGGGATCCTCAGTTTTGTCGTGTTATTGTTTTACATCGTATTGAGTCGGCGCATTGCCCCTTTTATCTATCGCACCATTGCCGCGACCATGCTGAAAGAAGAAATGAATCGCCGCGCCATGGTGGTGTTTCATATCTTGTTATTCTTATTGTTGGTGGTCGTCCTCAGTATTGTTTGGGGCGTGGATATCAAAGGCTTATTGGTCTTAGCATCTTCAATGATCGCTGTGATTGGGGTTGCTTTATTTGCCGCTTGGAGTCTGTTATCAAATATCACCGCCTTTTTTATCTTACTCGGGCAACGGAGTTTCGCCCAAGGTCGTGTTGTCAAAGTCATTGATGGCAGTAATTCGATTGAAGGCACCATCGTTGAGGTGAATTTGTTTAGCACTGAACTGAAAACTGCCGATGGTGAAATGGTCGTGTATCCCAATAATTTGATTGTCTCTCGGCCTGTGGTGGTGAAAGATTTACCTTGTGCCACAAGTTCAGATAAATCAACCCAACCAAAAGCCCGCTGGGCGGCGCGTCGGCAGAAATTATTGGCCAAACAAAAATAACTGCGCGAGAGCTGATGCAAGTCAGCAATTGCGAAGGCCATGTTTTCGGGCCATGTTTTCAAGCCATATTTTAGGGCATGTTCACTGGCCATCTTGCAGTAAAAACCGCAGCAATTTGCTGCGGTTTTTTGTGGGTGCGCCGGGCACGGCGCGTTGCGCGTAAGCGCAACCAGATTGACTGTGGTAGTCAAACTGGTGACTTGGAGGTGCAAGTCCTCTACACACCCGGCAAGGGGAAGTGTTAGCTGAACGGCAAGGGTGTTCATCGTGAGGTGAAATCTGAAGGAAGCCGAAGGCAAAATGCTGGCCTGACGAACAGGAAGCGATTTAGGCGTTGTAGCAGGGTAAGGTGGCCCATATCACTAAAGCCCAATACTTGCACAGAATGCTGCAACGTACAGTCGACAGGTATAAGCAGAAAGGTCGCGCGAATTACCCCGGGAGATCTGAGAGTCTGCCACAGTGCTACTAACATCGGGAGGTGTTGGGATGGATGCTCAGAAGTCAGCCGATGCCGTAGTAGTGCTGACAACCGACAGCATGAAGGGTTGAACATAGTTAGCCGTGATTAGGACACTGGACCTCGATGTTGATTAATGATGCACAAGCGCAGGCGACTGCGGCCATGAACAGAGCAAGCGAACAGAATTCGCCGGTGCTGGCACATGGTGTTGAAATGAACACGGCGGCCAGTGGGCGAACGAAAGCGGAAATGTCGTTAACGATAGACGCAGTGATAAGCCGCGAGAATCTGATGTTGGCGTATCAGCGGGTGGTGGAAAACAAAGGTGCGGCTGGGGTGGATAATCTCAGTGTACTGGAGTTAAAACCATGGCTGAAACAGCATTGGTCGAGCGTTAAAAGTAGCCTGATAGCAGGCAGCTACCTGCCACGGGCAATCCGCAAAGTGGACATCCCAAAGCCAAACGGCGATGTGAGAACACTGGGCATCCCGACCGTAACAGACCGGCTGATCCAGCAAGCGATAGCGCAAGCATTAACGCCTTTTGTAGAGCCGACGTTCTCAAAATCCAGCTACGGCTTTCGACCAAACCGCAATGCATGGCAAGCGGTGCGCCAAGCACAACAGTACATTCAAAGCGGCAAACGTTGGGTCGTCGATATGGATTTGGAGAAATTCTTTGACCGGGTCGACCACGACATTCTGATGTCGAGACTGGCCAGAATTATCAAAGATGAGCGGTTACTGAAACTTATCCGGCGTTATCTGGAAGCAGAGATGGTGGATGGAGAAGGTGTGATTAAACGGGACAAAGGCATGCCGCAAGGCGGGCCGTTGTCGCCGCTACTGTCGAATATCCTGCTGGATGAACTGGATAAAGAGCTGGAGCGACGAGACCACAGCTTCTGCCGCTATGCCGACGATTGCAACATTTATGTCAGCAGTCAAAAGGCGGGCGAGCATTTACTGAAAGACCTTGGTGAGTTCCTCGCGAACAAACTGAAATTGCAGGTGAATACGCAGAAAAGTGCAGTGGCACGGCCGTGGACACGCAAGTTCCTGGGCTACAGCTTCACATGGCACAAAGTAGCCCGACTGAAGATAGCACCAAGCAGCGTTGCGAGGCTGAAAGATAAAATCAGAAGCCTGACTACGGGAAATGGCTCAAAATCAGTGGCAAAAGCAATCAGCGAACTAACACCAATACTGCGCGGGTGGATAAGCTACTTCCGATTGACTGAAGTCAAAGGAGTGCTGGAGGAGTTAGATGGCTGGATAAGGCGCAAACTGCGTTGCCTGTACTGGCGACAATGGAAACGACCTTTTACCCGAGCCAAACAACTGATGGCAGCAGGACTTGACGAAATCAGAGCGTGGGCGTCAGCGTGCAACCAGCGTGGCGCTTGGTGGAACTCCGGGGCTAGTCACATGAATCAAGCGTTAAAGAAGAGCTGGTTCGACAAGCTGGGTCTGGTATCACTGCTGGAATGTCACCGACAGTTCCAGTGTTAACATGAACCGCCGTATGCGGAACCGCATGTACGGTGGTGTGAGAGGACGGCGGGAGTGATCCCGCCTCCTACTCGATACCGAATGTCCTGAAAAGCTATCGGTAAGCGCCGGTAATACGAGTTAATTCTTGTTTATTTCGGTGCTAGGATTGGCATGATTTAACAATTCAGCCTTCTCGCTCGTCAGCGTACTTTCCGCATGTAATTGAAACCAATTGAGGTGGCGAGTGGAAATCATCACTGCGCTGAGCACGCTAAATAACAATAAAGTGCCAGCTAATAGTGCCATATCTTCGGCTTGTAAAATCATAAACAATAAGGCGTACAGCAAGGTGAGCCCCAAGGTAAAAGTCAAACCTTTGCCCTTACTTTTTAGCACCGCCATGGTATAGAAACCACAAAGACCAACGCAGGCAATAGTCGCCAGCAGATAAGCAAAAGCAAAACCGAGTACTTCCGAGAGCGAAATCAGCAATAAATAAAACATCGCTAACGCCAAACCGATAAATAAATATTGCATTGGGTGAATGAGCAGCTGGCCCAAAATTTCGAACAGATAAAATACGGCAAAAGTCACCACCAGAACTAATAAGGCATATTTAATGGCGCGGGTGCTTTGTAAATAATGATCAACAGGGTCGATTAAATTGACTAAAAAACTTTGTTCGGTAAATTCATCACAGAGATTGCCTTGTAATACACACTTCGCCAGTACGTTTTTGACATCATTTGAGAACTGACTACTTTGCCAATTGGCGGTAAAACCTTGTTCATCAATTTGATGAGCGAGTGGTAAAAAACGCCCCGAGAACCCAGGATGAGGCCAGTCGGCGCTTAATTGCCACTGACTATGATCGCCAACAGGCGTGACACTGAGATACTGACTGCCACTGATGGCCATTTCAATCTGTAAATCGAATTGCGGTTTCGCGAGGATGCTGGTTAAGTCTACTGATGCCTGTAAACCACTCAGAGCATCTAAGCCCGTGCCCGGTTGAATGGTGAGCTCTTGCTGATCCAACATGAGTTTAGGCATCCCAATCAAACCACGGACATCGGTTAAGCCAATCACTAAGCGTGCTGATTTCAAACGAATATTCCCCACTGCGGCTGCCGGTGATAGCTCTGGTTGCATTTCGAAACTGAGCTGAGTTGGTAGTTTAAATTGGGCGGTCAGGGTATTTTGGCTGTGATAGATCCGTGAAGCGTAAATACCGCGTTGTCGTGTTTCACTGGTGAGTTTACTCTGGAGATCAAATTGGTTCGGTAAGAAAATATGCGTCTGACTGTAAGCTTTCACCACTTGTTGATTCAGTAAGTTTTCTGCTTGGTAATGTTCGGTTTCAATCACCAACATCGGCCCTGTTAAGCGTTGTGCTTGACTGGTGCTATTGGCGATGTCGCGATGAACTTGTTGACTCAATTGTTGACGTTCATCAATCAAGCCGCTGATCATTTGAATGGGAATAAACAAGAGCAATAACAATAACGCAATGACGATCGGTTTAAGTTTGAAAAGATTGAACATAAAACACTCCTTGGTTGAAGGCTTTATGCTGGCAACTCTGTGTGCAGTGATGATGGGGCCTTGGTGAAGTTTCTGTGGAGTTTGCTGTGAGCAGACGGTTAATGGCCTTCACAAACTTGTTTGCGCCGGATTTACCTGTGAAAAATTAAGCTGGCTTGCACTGCAGAGTGCCCCGCTAATTCTGTATTTGCGATCTGGAATTCTGCCTGATGCAATTTGCTGACTTCTGCCACGAAATTAAGGCCCAGCCCGGTACTTTTTTGCTGTTTTCCTGGGCGTGGTAGCGAGTAAAAACGTTCGGTGAGGCGTGGTAAGGCATAGTCTGGGATATGGGGGCCTTGATTGGTGAGTTGCAGGACGATGACTGCGGGCTGTTGCGTCAAAGTCAGGCTGAACTCGGCTCCGCGATGCGCAAAATCAAGGGCATTGTCCAACAGATGTCCCAGAGCTTGTTCCAGTAGCATCGCATCTCCTTGGATCACAAGTGGTTCAAGGTGTTGTTTGAGGATGCATTGTTGCTGATCCATCCTGCCGCTCCGACTCTCAATCACGGTTTGGCAAAGGTGACTCAAATCAACTTCGCGGGTCGAAGTTAAGTAGCTTTGCTGTTCGAGTGCTGAAAGTTGCAATAAGCGTTCAATCAATTGATGCACCCGTTGGCTTTGCTGCAGAATATTGGCACTGAAGCGTTGTTGATCGGACGCCTCGAGCGGGTTTTGTAGTAATTCTGCAGCCGCTTGAATGGCAGTGAGCGGGCTTTTTAATTCATGCGTTAACGTCTGCACATATTGCTCGGCATAAGCGCGACCCGCCAGTTTCTGCCGCATCCGATCTAAAGCTGCTGCCAAAGTGGCAAACTCGAAAAATACCCGAAATTTCGGCGGACCAATGCGTTCACCTTGACTGAGCTGTTCGGCATAAAGGTTGAGCCGATTGAGGCCACGCTGCAGCCGCCAAGCTAATAGAGCACCAATCAACAAACCTAGGGCCATCAGTGCCAAACCGCGCGTTGTTAAATATTGTTGACTGCGCGTGATGAAGGGTTCGCTTAAACGGTTCGGTTTTGCAATCGTGAGTACACCGACAATCTGTTGATTCTGGATAATTGGTGCTGCAACATGCATCACACTCGACTGTTCATCATTTGGATCTGCTTTACTGGATCGCGCACCATATTGCCCTCGCAGAGTGAGGTAGACATCATTCCAACGGGAGTAATCATGCCCAAGCGCTTGCCCTTTGCTATCGAAGACGACAATACCTTGCTGATCCGTGATGTAAATTCGATGGGGATTGGGGGATTTGGGCACGCCCCAAATACTGGCTTTTAATTCATGCATCCCGAAGGTAGACAACTGGCGTTGGAGCTGCAACGGCAGTGCTGGAGATGCTTTGGCTTGAAATTCATGGGCGACCAGAGCCGCCATGAACTGCGCCGTATCAAATAGATTTTCTTCACTACTTTGGCGGACGACTGGTTTAATCTCATCGACCACCAACGTCAGCATGAAATAGCCACTGAAACCGACAAAAATAAAATAAAGGGCAAAGACGCGCACCGCAAAGGGCAGTTGCACATAACGCCATAGGCTGCGGTTGAGTGCTTGCCCTATGTGCTTTAGCATGGGGGTTGCCCATGCGGCTGAAAGCTATAGCCAAAGCCTCGTTGGGTAATCAGGTACTGAAGATCACTAATTTGCCGACATTTTGCTCGCAAACTTTTAATGTGAGTATCGATTGAACGATCGTATCCTGCATCCGCCGCTGAACCAACCGCTTGCAACAGTTGCTCTCGAGATAACACTTGGCGCGGGTGCTGAATAAAATGTTGCAATAAGCGAAACTCTAAAGCCGTCAGGGTTAAAGGAGTTTGCTTAAGAGTAATGGTCAGCGTGCTTGGATCTAAGCAAAAATCTCCTAGCGTGAGGGCTCTGATTGCTGTGTTAGGCAGATGAGGAGCCTGCGCTGGCGGCTCTTGTTGGCGTTGCACCCGTTTTAAGATTGTTTTAACCCGAGCAACCAACTCTCGCGGGCTGAAAGGTTTAACCACATAATCATCCGCACCAATCTCGAGTCCCACCACCCGATCAATTTCACTGCTACGGGCGGTGAGAAAGATCACTGGCACTTCGCTGTCACGACGAATTTGCTTACAAAGCTCAAAGCCATTGCCATCGGGTAAACCCACATCCAAAATTAATAAGTCAGCATTCTGATAGTGAGAGAGCGCCTCTTGGATCAAGGTGCACCATTGCACTCGATAGCCTTCGGCTTTGAGGCTGAAAATAAGCGCATCAGCAATACTATCTTCATCCTCAAGCAGTAAAATTTGTATCGACATCCCAATCCTTATTAAGATTTGGTGCTAGGGTAATGACTGTGACGATAGCGGTCTACCCACATGGCCGTTGCGCCACAGACTGCAACCGGCATGACTAATAAATTCAAAAAAGGCACCATGCTGGCAATCGACACTGTCATGCCGAAACTATAACTACCGGTCAGATCGCCTCGTAGTTGAGCCTTCATGTCATTAAAACTAATTTTATGATTATCATAAGGATAATCACAGTATTGAATGGCCATCATCCAACTGGTAAATAAAAACCATAGCACTTGGCCAATCACAGGCAACAGGAAAAACGCGATGAGGAACAGCAAAGCTCGGGGCAAAAAATAAACAAATTTGGTCCATTCGCGTTTTAACATTCTTGGGATATCACGGGCAAAAGCCAATAAACCTTGGTCGGGTAGGGCTTGTCCTGTTAGGTGTAATTCCACTTTTTCACTTAAGAGTGCATTAAAAGGCGCGGCAATAAAATTGGCGACCATGGTGAAAGTAAAGGCCATGCTGAGTACCACCGTCAGGACTAACAACGGCCATAACAAATACTCTAAAAAATTGAGCCATTGCGGGATCAACGCCAAGATGGCATCAACCCAGCCAGACACTTGGGAAATCAAATAGAAAAAAGCAATCGCAAACAGAATTAAGTTGATGCTTAACGGGATGAGCACAAAGCGGCGCAACCCCTTGGTATTGATGAGTGAGAGGCCGGTGAAAAAATAATGCATAGTGAACTCCTGCAGGGATGAAGCCCTGTTGCAACTTTCAGCCTGCAGCTTAAAAGCCAAATGCCGCTTGATCAATAGTTTATCCGTGACAGCCCTAGGTCATTTTGTTACATTCTGTAAGAGAAAATTCTAGAAATTCGCAGGGCATGCGACTAAAACAAATCAAACTCGCCGGATTTAAATCCTTTGTCGACCCGACTTTAGTGCCGTTTCCAACGGCGATGACTTGTGTCGTGGGGCCAAACGGGTGTGGCAAATCAAATGTGATTGATGCAGTGCGCTGGGTGCTGGGCGAAAGCTCGGCTAAAAATCTGCGTGGCGATGCCATGACGGACGTCATTTTTAATGGCTCAACTCAGCGTAAACCTGTTTCGCAAGCCTCCGTCGAATTAGTCTTTGAAAATATCCAAGGGCGACTGCAAGGTAGTTTGGCTGATCGCCATGAAATTTCCCTGAAACGGGTCGTCACGCGAGACGCACAATCACTGTATTTCCTCAATGGCACTAAATGTCGGCGTCGAGATATCACTGACATCTTTTTAGGAACCGGGCTCGGGCCGCGCAGTTATGCCATCATTGAGCAAGGCATGATTTCACGGCTTATTGAATCGCGCCCGCAAGATTTACGGGTGTTTTTAGAAGAAGCGGCCGGCATTTCTAAGTATAAAGAGCGGCGGCGTGAAACCGAAACTCGCATCAGTCATACCCGCGATAACTTGTTGCGATTGGCAGATGTGCGCGAAGAGTTGGCAAAAAACTTAGACAAATTGCGTAGGCAGGCTGCAACGGCTGAACGCTACAAAGAATTAAAAGCGACAGAGCGTCGATTAAAAGCCGAACTGACCGGCTTGAAGTGGTGGTATTACAACGAACAACTGCAACAGAGTGAGAAGTTGCTTGCAGAGCTTGAAACGCAACTGCATAAATTTCAAAACGAAGGATCTGGCAGTTTTAATCAGTTAGTTCAGCTCAAGACCTTGCAGCAGGAGCAGCGTCAGCAACTCGAGCAAACGCAACAATATTATTATCAACTTGGCACAGAGATCACTGCATTAGAACAGCAGCTTCTGCACCAACGGAGCCGTCGACAAACGCTGCAGGAAGATCAGCGGCAAATCAGACAATTTTTGCAATTAGGCCAAGATCAGCAACAGCAAGAGCAAGCGGAGTTGGAAGAACTTGAAGGCATGCTGTTGGCACTTGCCCCCGAGCAAGAACTGATTGCTCAGCAGCAAGAAGATTGTGCCGAAGCCCTGCTGTTGGTGGAGCAAAGCCAAGCGGAGCAACAGTCGGCTTATCGTCTTTGGCAGCAGCAATATTTTCAATTACAGCAACAACAACGGCAAACGCAGTTGCAATTGCAATATCAATCCCAACAACTGCAGCAAAATGCTGAACAGCAGCAAAGGTTCGAAACGGCATTAGCAGCGTTGGATCTGACTGAGTTGCAACGTCAGATTGGCGACACTGAACAAGCTCAACAACGCTTGCAGCAGGAATTGAGTGACAGCCAACAAGCGCTTAGCTTGGCAGAGCAAAGTCATCAACAGCTAAAAAGTGATCAGCAAACCGGATTGCTTGCTGAACAGCAAATGCAACTCAACTTGCAAATGCTCCAGCGAGAAGCCGTTTCGCTGCGGCAACAATTACAGCAAGCCTTAGCTGAGCAGCCACTGTTACCTAAACTTGAGATTGTGCGAGGATGGGAAACCGCAGTGGCAGTTGCATTACAAGCGTTAAATTTTAGCCACGTCAGTGATGATTTCCCGGCAGAATTGGCGTGTCATTCGTTGATTGAGTTGAGTGCCGAACGGCCTGAGGGCAGTTTGGCTGCGCAAGTCCTCTCGGGCCCGGTGCCTGCTTATTTTTGTGAGATTTACTGCTTTAAACAGCGAGATGACGCGCTGGCCAAACGGCCCTTACTGCAAAATGCGCAATCTTGTATCACCCCTGATGGCCAATGGTTTGGGCCGAATTGGCTTATTGTGCCAAGTGAGGCGCAACGCGACAATCCATTGATCCGCCAGCAGCAACTGGACCATCTCAGCGCACAAATTACCGAACTTGAAGCCGCTCTTGCGACATTAAAGAACCAATTGCAGCAGCGTGACGAGGCAATTGCTCTGGCAGATATCGCCATTGTGCAACAACGGCAGCAATTGCAACAGCAGCAAAGTGCATTTCAGCAGCAATCGACCCAGTGCCAACTGTTGCAACAGCAAGCCAATTTACAGCAGCAAAGACAACTCGATTATCAACAACAGTTGGCTCAGTTAGCAGCTCAGGCGACTGAGCTGCAAGCGGCTTCGGCAATTCTGAATGTGCAGTTAGACGAGCTGAATCTGTCAGTACAAGAGCACGCAGAGCAAGAATCGACGTGGCAGCAACAGCAAGATCAGGGGCAACAGGGTATCGCACAGTGGCGAGCCAAACAGCAGCAGCTGAATCAACAAGCGCAACAACTCCAACTTCAGCAAGTGAGTCTCACTCGCCAATTGGATGCAGCACGCTTGCATTTGCAGCGCACCATCAGTCAAATCAAGCAACAAGAAGAACGGCTGGCGCAGTTAGTTGCTCAATTTGACTTACTGGACGATCCAGACGCAGAGATGCAGGAGCACCTGCAAATCTTACTGCTAAGTCGGACAGAGCAAGAGCAGCTGAAATTACAACAGCAGCAGCAACTGCAGAAGACTGAACTGCAAATCAAGGACTTAGAACAAGGGCAGCAAGGGATCCAACAGCAACTTGCCCAACAACAAAAGCAAATTGAAAACGCCCGACTTGATGCCGAAGGTTATCGGGTACGAGCCAACAATATGTTGGAATTATTGACCGAACAGCAAGTCAATTTCCGTGACATCGTGCAAAATTTACCCGCCGATGCCACTGAAGGTGCATGGCAACAACAGCTGGATAAAACCACCGAAGCACTGACGCGATTGGGACCCATCAACCTCGCTGCCATTGATGAATTTAATCAACAAGATGAGCGGAAAAAATATTTGGATGGTCAGCATCAGGACTTAGAAAGTGCACTGGAAACCCTAGAAACTGCTATTCGTAAAATCGATCGGGAAACCCGGCAAAAGTTTAAACAGACATTTGATGAAGTGAATGAGGGGCTGCAGACCTTGTTCCCCAAAGTGTTTGGTGGCGGTAGTGCTTACCTTGAGTTAACAGATGAAGATTTATTGGAAACAGGTGTTGCAATTATGGCGCGTCCACCTGGTAAAAAAAACAGTACAATTCATTTATTATCCGGTGGAGAAAAAGCGCTAACCGCTTTATCATTGGTGTTCTCAATTTTCCGATTAAATCCAGCACCTTTTTGTATGTTGGATGAAGTCGATGCTCCGCTGGACGACGCCAATGTTGGTCGTTTCTGTAACTTAGTCCGGGAGATGTCGGAGAGCGTGCAATTTATTTATATCAGTCACAATAAAATTGCGATGGAAATGGCGGCCCAATTGATGGGGGTTACGATGCAAGAACCCGGGGTATCGCGTGTTGTCGCAGTGGATGTGGAAGATGCTGTGAAGATGGCTCAAGCCTGATAAAAACTAAAAAGGTAAAAATGATGGCTGTTGAATTTCGTTATGCGTTGATTGTTATTGGTGTGTTGTTGATGGCAGGGTTGGTGATCCATGGATTATGGTCTTCCCGCAAAGCCAGTCAGGAAGCGCAGCACCGCTTCTATCCTGACGAAGAAAAGAATAAAGAACAAACAGAGGGCTTTGATGAATATGGGGTCGGTAAGCCGCGAAAATTAGCTCCGGGCGAAAAACCACAACCGAAACCAACACCAACGGTGGCGCCACGTGCCAGCAGCCTGCGTGAGCCAGTGCGCAAGTTTCAGAAACAACAAGCTGAACGTCGAGATGAACCCTCATTGTCATTTTCTGCGGATGATGCTGAAGTGGCGGTTGCTGATGCAGAACCCGTCACTAGCGAAGTGTTGATTATTTATGTGTTGTTGCCAGAAGGCCAAGAAATTCAAGGCGCAATGTTATTACCATCATTACTGACCCTAGGCTTTAAGTACGGTGAGATGAACATTTTCCATCGTCACCAGGACAGTGCAGGTTCAGGCCCTGTGTTGTTTAGCTTAGCGAATATGTTTAATCCTGGTACATTTGATTTAGAAGAGATGGATAAACTGCAAACGCGAGGTTTAAGTTTATTCATGACGTTGCCAGGACCGGGTGAAGCCTTGCAAAACTTTAATTTAATGCACAATGCTGCGAAAAAACTGGCAGAAGAATTTGGCGGGCAAATTCTCGATAACACCCGTAGTGTCATGACTATGCAAACGGTGCGTCATTATGTGGAGAAAATTCGCGAGTTTCAACGCAAGCAATTATTGCGAAACTGAGCGTCTCCGGGACTTCATCCTGATGCCAAAAACCACCTTCGGGTGGTTTTTTCGTTGTGGTCTGTGAGTATTCAAAACTGACGATTTTTCCAGCGAATACACAGCGCCCCCTTGCATGGCTGCGTGATCGCCCTCATGCTATGCACACGCGCGAGAGAGGAAGCAAGCATGAGCGACAGCAAAGCCCGAATTGACCAGTTAAAAGCAGCCATCAATCAACATAATTATCAATATTATGTCTTGGATAATCCAACTATCCCTGATGCCGATTATGACGCGCTTTATCGTGAACTCCAGCAATTAGAGCAAGCTGAACCTGCCCTCATCACTGCCGATTCGCCAACGCAAAGAGTGGGGGGCGCGCCGTTAGACAAATTTGGCCAGGTGAGCCATCAAGTGCCGATGCTTTCTTTGGATAATGCGTTTGATAGCCAAGATTTCAGTGCTTTTTATCAACGAGTTGCCGAACGTTTAGATGAACAAAATCCATTGACCTTTTGCGCAGAGCCGAAGCTCGATGGTTTAGCGGTGAGTATTCGCTACGAACAAGGCATCTTGGTACAAGCGGCCACTCGCGGTGATGGTTACACTGGCGAGGATATTACCAGTAATATCAAAACCATCCGTTGTATTCCATTAGCCTTACAGGGGGAATTTCCTGAGGTGTTGGAGGTGCGGGGGGAGGTGTTTATGCCACTCGCGGGCTTCGAGCAGATGAACGCGCTTGCTCGCAGCAAAGGGGACAAAATCTTTGCGAATCCGAGAAATGCGGCGGCAGGTAGCCTACGTCAACTGGATCCACGCATTACGGCCAATCGGCCGTTAAGTTTTTACGCTTATGCGGTCGGGGCAGTGGCAGATCCTCGCAATTTACTGGCCAGTCAGAGTCATTTTCGACGGCTGCAGCAATTAAAGAATTGGGGGCTGCCAGTGTGTCCTGAAATTCGTCAAGTCACCGGGCTTGACGCTGCTTTGGCTTATCATCAACAGATCGGTGAAAAGCGTGCCAATTTGCCGTACGAAATTGATGGTGTTGTATTAAAAATTGATAGTTTGGCACAACAACTTGCCCTAGGGTTTGTCTCGCGTGCACCGCGCTGGGCCATTGCTTATAAATTCCCAGCCCAAGAAAAAACCACGCGTCTATTGGATGTTGAATTTCAGGTCGGCCGCACGGGGTCAATTACACCGGTCGCTCGGTTAGAACCAGTCAGTGTGGGCGGGGTTACCGTCAGTAATGCTACTTTGCATAATCATGATGAAATAACCCGACTTGGCGTCAAAATCGGCGACTCGGTGATTATCCGCCGCGCTGGCGACGTGATCCCTCAGGTGGTTGCCGTGGTTATGGCTGAGCGTCCTTTGGATGCCCGCGAGATTTTGTTCCCTGTTGAATGTCCGGTTTGTTCTAGTGAGATTGAGCGCATAGAAGGGGAGGCGGTCGCGCGTTGTACTGGCGGTCTTTATTGCCAAGCGCAGCGTAAAGAAGCACTCAAGCATTTTGTCTCGCGCAAAGCCATGGATATTGAAGGTTTAGGGGACAAGCTGATTGAACAACTGGTTGATGAAGGCTTAGTGCAAAGCCCGGCGGATATTTATCATTTGCAATTCACTGCGCTGATTGGTCTTGAGCGCATGGGTGAGAAGTCTGCATTAAAATTGTTAGAAGCCATAAACACTGCCAAGCAAACAACCTTACCTCGGTTTATTTATGCGCTTGGGATCCGTGATGTCGGCGAAGCAACGGCCCTCAATCTTGCCCAGCATTTCTTGACCCTAGCAGCGTTACGTTCTGCAAGTTTAGAGCAATTATTGGCTGTGCCCGATGTGGGTACGGTGGTCGCGGGACGCTTATTGCACTTCTTTGCCGATGAACATCAACAACAGGTCATCGATGCCTTGATTGCAGCAGGCATTGGATGGCCCGAGCTCAGTGCTAAAGTTGTTAGTGCTCAGCCACTGGCTGGTCAAACGTTGGTCCTCACTGGGACGTTACAAACGATGGGGCGTGATGAGGCCAAAGAAAAATTGCAACAGTTGGGCGCTAAAGTGTCGGGGTCTGTCTCGGCAAAAACTCATGCGGTGATCGCTGGGGATAACGCTGGTTCCAAGTTAGCAAAAGCAGAAGAGTTGGGGGTAGCAATTTGGAATGAGCAGCAGATGCTTGCTTTGTTTGCTGAACATCTCAGTGGCAGTGAATGAGGTTAAGCGCCAGAAATGGCTGATAGGATGTAATTAGCTTGATGCGTGATTTACCTCATTTAGACCAAGATGGCATGTATCGCGTGCCATTAAGATTGTACTGGTTGTTAATTCTATTACTCCGACCTTACCTGGTTTGGGTGATCACGTTAGCCATGCCGGCCGATCAGCGTCAGCTTTTGGCGTGGTTGTATCCAGTCACGGCCGATTTTTTGCGCGCGTTATTGATAGCCGCACCTGCAGTGATGATTTTAGTCACGCTCAGCCAGCGAGTCCCTTATGATCGAAAGCTACGCCGCGGGCGAGCTGCTCGATTTTGGTTTTGGCTGTGGCGGCAAAGTCGCTGGTTGTTATTGCTTAATATCAGCGTGGATTTGTATTGGACCCTCAACCATTTACCCCCTTATGTTTCTGTGAGAGCGCCTTGGTTATTACTCGCGCCTATCCTATTAATTTTGGCAGCTTGGTATGTGTTGAGAAGCCAACAATTGCGGCTTATTTTCAGTGAATGGCCCGAGGCGAAGGAGCAAGCCAAGACTAGCGCCACGACGCCAGTCAGCAAAGTCGAGTAGGTTCAGCAGCACGAATCGGTTCAGCTGAAAGAATCATACGAGCTTAACGAAACTCTGTCGGATGTTTCAGTTTCAGCTGGTCAAATCGCCGTTGTTGTTCAGGATATAACTTGCCTTGTTGGATGGTTTTCAGCGTTGCTTTGATTAATTTTTTCCGCTGTACTGGATCGATAGCACCTAAGGTGGCGGTTAATAAACTTTGCAATAAGTTGAGAGCAATACCTGGGTTTTTCGGTAGCAGTTTGAAGGCCTGCTGAAATGCCAATAACGCGGCTTGATGATTGCCATGTTGGTAGTGCATAACGGCAATATTGTTGAGCTCTCGGGGTGGAACACTATGTTCAGACCGCTCTGCTTTTTCTTGCTGCAAATAGCTTTTCAAAAAAGCATCGGTTTGTTGCTCTTCACAGTGAGCGGCAATTTTGTCAAACCAAGCTTTGGACACCTGAGTCATGCCAATCTCATGGAAGGCTTTAGCGCGGTCAAGCGCATCCTCTACGCCAGTGATTTGGGCAGGGACAGAGCCCATCTTTTCTAGCAATTGCGCAGCTTTTTCTTTTTGATCTCGGAGATAGTACAACCGTGCTTGGATCACCGCTTGTTGGTCTAATGTTTCCGCATCAGGGAAATTACTGCGTAAATTTGCCAAGGCATCAGTGGCCTGTTTACTGAGTTTATTGGTTTCGCCGTCTTCATCCATGCTGGCGGCATAATCGATGCAAGCTCGCGCCAGATTGAGATATAAGTCAGGCTGTTCAAATACAGAGTAACGAGCAAATCTGACCATATCCCGCGCAGTCCGATACTGTCGTTCGTAATCGTGGTTCAGGCGCGAGAGATTCATCAACTTTTGTTGTCGGTAAAGATTGCGAGGTGCCAGTGCTGTGGCCTGTTGCAGGCTTTGCTGGGCTTCTTCAAAACTTTTACGGTGAAATTCCAATTCGGCCTTTTGGTCCAAAGCAAATAATCGGGTATCGGCTTTGAGTTCAAGTTGGGCTAATTGCAGCTCAGCTTGGCGGAAATTATTTTGCGCTAATAAACAACGTACTTCGCCAATTTGTGCCCAACCAAATTTTTGCACAGCCAGCACGGATTGGAAAAATCCCAGAGCCTTGTTGATATCACCGATTTCGAGTAATAAATCGCCTTTTGTTCTGAGGAGTAATGGCACCAACTTCGGATATTCGCCTTGGCTCAGCATCGTATCGAGTTGTTGTAGAGCTTTATCTGCGCGCCCTACATCCATCCAAGCGTGAATAGGCCGCAGTAGTTGTTTGCGTTTAAGCACACGCTCGATACGAAGTTGCAGATCCCGCATGGTGTAGGGTTTGGCTAGAAACTCATCCGGTTGTAACTCCACCATGCTGTAGACCAGCGAAGGATCGGTTTCGGCGCTAATGAAGATAAAGCCGGTGCTATAGCCTTGAATGCGGCGGACCTTAATTTCTTCATAAAATTGGTAGCCATCTTTGCCTGTGTGTAGATTAAAGGCGCAGACGATCAGGTCATATTGGGTTTCTTTACACCAGTTGAGCGCGATTTGCGCACGCTCCGTGAATTGCACTTGGCTATAGCCGAGCTTTTCTAGCGCAAATCTAAGGTAGTTTTGCGCGAGGGGTTGCTCGTCGATAATGAGGATCTTAACGTCCCGGCTAACTGGTTGTTCTGCCAATACTTAAACCATGAATGTTTCGATTCAGTGCATGATCTCTCTATCTGAGAGCACTGAAGTTTTACGACCTGAACGAATGTTAGCAGATTAGTCTTGGGATAGAATAGGGGCGCGATAATAATGGTGGAAATTTAGGTAAAGCGTTGAGTTTTTAAGGATATGGTGGATGGTACTGGGCTCGAACCAGTGACCCCCGCCTTGTAAGGGCGATGCTCTACCAACTGAGCTAACCATCCGTTGGGGGTGTGACAGACATGAATATGGTGGATGGTACTGGGCTCGAACCAGTGACCCCCGCCTTGTAAGGGCGATGCTCTACCAACTGAGCTAACCATCCGTTGGGTATGTCACGAAGAAATTTGGTGGATGGTACTGGGCTCGAACCAGTGACCCCCGCCTTGTAAGGGCGATGCTCTACCAACTGAGCTAACCATCCAAAGGGCACTATTGAAACGTTATGGTGGATGGTACTGGGCTCGAACCAGTGACCCCCGCCTTGTAAGGGCGATGCTCTACCAACTGAGCTAACCATCCGCATGACGTTCGGCGGTCATTATAGGGGGATGAGAAAAGCTGTCAATATTAATTTGCTGTTTTGCTTTTGAATGCTGTAAAAACAGTCAACTTGCTTTAGTAGACACTGGCGTTTCGGTCATTTTCTTGACAAGCCGTGCAAGAGTGTCTGGAGATTGTTACAATAGCGCATATTTATTCCCAAGTGGTGATGGATTTATTATGTCAATTGTTTCTCGTTTTGCCCCAAGCCCAACAGGTTATCTGCATGTGGGTGGTGCTCGTACTGCGTTGTTTAGTTGGTTATATGCGAAAAAGTCGGGTGGTACCTTCATTTTACGTATTGAAGATACTGATTTAGAGCGCTCTAGCCAAGAATCTGTGGATGCAATTCTAGATGGCATGAACTGGTTAGGTTTAGATTGGGATCAAGGCCCGTTTTATCAGACAAAACGCTTTGATTTGTATAAGGAAGTTGTTGCTCAGTTATTGGCTGAGGGCAAAGCATACAAATGTTTTTGTACCATTGAAGAAGTCGACGCCATGCGTGAAGCTCAAATGGCGGCGGGTGAAAAACCAAAGTATAACGGCATGTGGCGTGATCGTACCGATCATCCAACCGATAAACCTTATGTGATCCGGTTTAAAAACCCACAAGAGGGTGTGGTGGTCATTGATGACTTGATCAAAGGACGCATTGAAGTTGCCAATAGTGAGCTTGATGATCTGATCATCGCCCGCAGTGACGGCACGCCGACCTATAACCTGACCGTCGTGGTCGATGACTGGAAGATGGGCGTAACTCATGTGATCCGCGGTGATGACCATGTCAATAATACGCCTCGCCAGATGAATATTCTGTCGGCTCTCGGTGCAGAATTACCGAAATACGCCCATGTGCCGATGATCCTTGGCGACGATGGCAAACGCTTATCGAAGCGTCATGGTGCTGTTGGCGTGATGCAATACCGTGATAATGGTTTCCTGCCACAAGCCTTGTTGAACTATTTAGTCCGTTTGGGTTGGTCACATGGCGACCAAGAAATTTTCAGTATTGATGAATTGATCGAGATTTTCGATTTGTCGGCCTGTAACCGCGCACCATCGGCTTTTAACACTGAAAAACTGTTATGGTTAAATCAGCATTATATTCGCAGTCTTCCAGCGGCCGAAGTTGCTAAACATTTAGCCTGGCATGTGAATGAGCAACAATTAGATATCAGCAAGGGGCCAAGCCTCGAGCAGTTGATTGCTGTGCAAGGCGAACGCGTAAAAACTTTAAAAGAAATGGTCGAAGTAAGCCGCTATTTCTATGAAGATTTCGCTGAATTTGATGAAGCTTCGGCGAAAAAGCATTTGCGCCCAGTCGCAGCAGAACCTCTGAAAGCAGTGCAGCAACATCTGGCAGCACTCACGGAGTGGAATGCTGAAACTGTGCATGCGGCTATTAATCAAGCTGCGGAAAGTTTGGGCCTCGGCATGGGCAAAGTGGGTATGCCATTGCGCGTGGCTGTCACTGGTGGCGGCAATTCACCGTCATTGGATGTGACCGTGGCTTTAATCGGTCGTGAGCGGGCGATTGCGCGTATCGATTTGGCCCTGAGTTATATTGAAAAACGCGGGGAAAGCGCTTAAGTAACGAGCGCTTTTGCTGAAAAGCGCCTTGCTTTCAAAGGTGTACTTTATATTAGCGTTTAAGCAGCGCCTCAACAAAAAAGCCAGCGTCAAATTCGCTGGCTTTTTAATTGTCTCGACTGACTCATTAGTGCAGGACGCGGGCTTTTAAGGTGCCTGGAATGGCTTTTAACTCATTCAGGGCTAACTCTTGATCCAGACTATCGATATCGATCACCACATAACCAATCTCTGCATTGGTTTGTAAGTATTGACCAGAAATGTTAATACCATGACGGGCAAAAGCTTCGTTGATTTTGGTCAGCATGCCGGGTTGGTTTTTGTGAATATGCAATAAGCGTGAACGGCCTTTGTGTTCTGGCAGCGATACTTCTGGGAAATTCACCGCAGACAAGGTTGAACCATTGTCTGAATATTTCACCAGTTTCCCAGCAACTTCGTAACCGATATTTTCTTGCGCTTCTTGTGTAGATCCGCCGATATGGGGCGTGAGGATCACGTTGTCAAAAGCGCGCAACGGTGATTCAAAGACTTCGTCATTGCCGGTCGGTTCAACGGGGAACACATCGATGGCGGCACCGGCTAATTTCTTCGTGGCTAACGCACTCGCTAAAGCATCGATATCGACCACAGTGCCACGTGAGGCGTTGATCAGCATAGAGCCTGCTTTCATTAAATCAAGTTCCGCTTCGCCAATCATGTTTTGGGTTTGTGGCGTTTCTGGCACGTGCAATGAAACCACATCGGAAGTCTTTAATAACGTCGATAAATCAACTTGCACTGCGTTGCCCAGCACCAGCTTGTCTTCAATATCATAAAATTGGACGCGCATCCCGATATTTTCAGCCATGATCGACAATTGGGTACCAATGTGGCCATAGCCGATGATGCCAAGGACTTTACCGCGTGCTTCAAACGAATGCGTTGCAGTTTTTTGCCATTCACCGCGATGGGCTGCCGCATTGCGCTGTGGGATACCGCGCAATAACATGATGATTTGGCCAAGCACCAATTCAGCTACAGAACGAGTGTTGGAAAACGGTGCGTTAAAAACCGGGATAGCGCGGGCGAGGGCCGCGTCTAAATCGACTTGGTTAGTGCCGATACAGAAGCAACCAATGGCCACCAATTTGCTCGCTTCATTCAGAACTTTTTCTGTCAGCTGAGTGCGTGAGCGAATGCCAATAAAATGGACATCCTTAATCTTTTCAATCAGTTCTTCTTCAGACAATGAAGTTTTTAAATACTCAATATTGCTATAGCCCTGATTTTTGAAAGTCTGCACCGCACTTTGGTGCAAACCTTCCAGTAGCAATATTTTTATTTTGTCCTTCGGTAATGAGTAGTTTTTCATAGTAACGCTCTTTTTAATGTTGCTAAATCTGTCTAGAAAACCCGAGATCTTAATTTTTTTATTGGATGATCTGGGTGCCGGTGGCGGCGCCGACTAAGACGATATCTGCTGCTCTCGCAGCAAAAATCCCATTGGCGACCACGCCGGTAATTTGGTTAATTTGTTGTTCGAGAGTCAATGGATCGGTAATTGCCAGCCCATGTACATCCAAAATGATATTGCCATTGTCTGTAACCACAGCTTCGCGCCAGATTGGTTTGCCGCCCAGTTTGCTTAATTCACGGCTGACATAATTGCGTGCCATCGGGATGACTTCGACCGGTAATGGAAAACGTCCCAGCACTTCCACTTGTTTGCTGCTATCGACAATACAAACAAATTTTTCTGCGACTGCAGCCACAATTTTTTCCCGAGTCAATGCAGCGCCACCGCCTTTAATCATATGTTTGAATGCGTTAATTTCGTCTGCGCCATCGACATACACACTAAATGAATCGATGTCATTGAGATCGAACACAGGAATACCAAGAGCCTGCATTTTGGCAGTTGATTGCACCGAACTTGAGACTGCACCTTTGATTTCATCTTTAATGGAAGCTAACGCATCGATAAAGTGATTGACTGTCGAGCCTGTGCCCACGCCCACAATGGTATTTCTTGGGACAAAATCTAAAGCAGCCCAGGCTGCACGTTTTTTCATTTCATCTTGGGTCATGGATCAGTTCCGGTGTTTAGCCATAAAGATGGATATTATATCGAAAGCACCCGCTGACAAAAGGCAAATTAGCGGGAGAGATGAATTTATTTTAGCTGTTGCTATCGATTCTGGTCAAACCAGTTATTTGAGGTCAAAAAAAACGCTTCGAAGTGAAGCGTTTTTAGTACTCATATCACATTTGAGAGTTTAGTTTTTCAAGCGTTGCCGCATATCATGCGCAAGGCTAAAGATCACGTAAAGCACAACCACAGGCACGAGGCCGTAAATAATCGCTTGTTCTAAGCTCGCTAAATAATCGAGTTTGAGTGCCAAGGCCACCAGGAACCATGTGTAGGCGATATAACATAATAAAAATAATGCGCCTTCAATGCGGTTTAGAATTGCACCCGCGAAGAAGAACGGCACGCACAATAATGCCACCGCAACCATGACCGGAATGTCGATTTGTGTCATCTGAGCACCAGCTAACAGCGGGGTAGGTGATACCAAACCTGACAAACCTAATACGCAAAGAATATTGAAGGTATTACTACCAACCACATTGCCTACAGCAATATCACGCTCACCACGAATAGTCGCAACAATCGAAGTGACAACTTCGGGTAGTGAAGTTCCTGCAGCGACAATCGTTAAACCAATCACTGCTTCATTAACGCCCCAAGCTGTAGCCAATTCCACCGCACTTTGCACCAACCAGCGGGCACCTAATACTAACAGTGCTAGACCACCAATCACTAAGGCAGCACTTTGCCAAGCTGGTTTTGGTTCATTCAGTAATTCGGCAATTTCATCATCTGGTTTTTCTTCAGAGGATTGTGATTTGCCTTGATAAAATAAGAATGCGGTATATCCCAACAAGCCCGCGAAGAGAATGCCCGATTCGAAGCGAGATAATTGGCCATCTTGAACAAATACCAAAACAAGAATCGAGACAAAGACCATGATTGGGACATCTTGTCGAATCAATTGCTTTGAAATAATTAGTGGCATAATGACCGCGGAAACACCTAAGATAAACAACACATTAAATATGTTGCTTCCAACAGCGTTTGCTATGGCTAGCTCCGCTTGCCCAGAGTATGCAGCTTTGACAGATACGGCGAGTTCAGGTGCACTCGTACCAAAAGCTACCACTGTTAAACCAATTACTAAGGTCGGAACTCCAAAAGATGACGCTAATCGAGCGGCACCTTTGACCAGAGTGTCAGCTCCGATCACCAAGAGCACAAGGCCCACACACAACATTACCCAAGTCATCATGACGATGCATCCTCATTTTTGAAAACTGCGCCAAGATTACTGAGACGGTGGGGGAAATTCAATCGCTGGTTGGCTGAAAACAATAAAAAAGGCCACGAGTTGTGGCCTTTTTCGATATAGCTTGGCAATTATTTATTTAATGACAGCTTATAACCACTCAAGCTCAGCGCATCAGGTTCAGCAACCAACAAATAGTTGCTGCCAGTAACCAAAGTCGTTAACTCGGTTTGTGCCAGTAAAATCTTGTTGTTGTTGCTATCTTTGTGCACCACAAACATGGTGTATTCACCCGCAGGTAGAGTCACGCTGACTTGTGAAGCATAATTTAAAGTATTGACGAAGTAAGGTGTTGTTTCAATCGTTTGGCCAGGCGCAACAAAGTACAGGCTGACTTGGTTGTAGTTCGGGATCACGTTCACAGCATTGAACACGAAATCGAAAACTTGTGGCAATTTGCTGTCAGTCACTGTGATGGCTGCTGCGTTTTGGTTCGCATCGCGGTAAAACACGATTGATTTCACAGCATTTTGGCTTAATGTCACTAAACCATTGCGCATTACTAAGTTATTTTGCGCATCCGCTAAAGAAACACGGTAATCGCCTGCAACAGTTTCGGTATAAGCCGTTAAAGTATCTGCTGCAACATTCGCAAATGCTGGCGTCTCAGTTAAATCACCTAAAAATACTTTACCTGGGTTTACATCATTGATGCTGTTATACACGCGGAATTGAGCTGAGCTGGTCACATCTTCTTGCGTCACAACTGAGGTTGTGTTGCCGATGACGTCAACGGCAAATTTGTTCTGTTGTGGGCCTGTTGCAGAGCGAACAACTAACACATATTCGGTTTCAAAAGCGAAAGAAACTACGCCAGATTTGAACAATACAGTTTTATCACCACCGCGCGTGATATAAACAATATAGCTACCGACCGCACTTGTTTTAAACTGGCTGAAAGTTTTGTAGCCAGCAGAACCTACTAACTGGGCATCAGCGAATGCTTTGGTTGAATCCCCGATATAAACATCGTAGGTGGTTGTATTGTTGACCAAGTTTAAGAAGTTCACTTTAAACTGATCATCTAAAGTGTCGTCACGAACAAAGTTTAATTTCAGTAAATCTGGGCTGGCAAAATCACCCGCCATGAATAATAAGGTTTTTTCACCCTGAGCTAGGGCAACCGTATCTTCTTTAATGGTTTTTACAGTGCTGTTATCAGAGTTGTAGGTCAGTTTTACTTTGTAAGTATTTTCACTGACACCTGACATTGGTGTCACATCCGCATAAGTAGCACTGCCTACCGCAGTATCTGTGGTATCCAATGTTAATGTTAAGCTAGTGCTCGCACTGTTGGCTGAGCCGTTATACATTTGCACGTAGGCATTGGGGAAGGTTGCAGTTTCATCATCAGAACCACTGCCACCACAGGCAACTAACACTAAGGTACTCAATACTACGGCTATCGGTTTAAGAATTCGCATAAGGTTCTCTTACATACTCAACATGAATGAAGATTATTGTGCATCAAGGAATATAACATCTTGGAAGTTGATGATTTTATTCATTTTTGCGTTATTCAAATTTTGTTGCATCATTATACATGGAAGTTAATTCGACGTCACTGCAGATTCTTGCTGCTGCAGATGCCACATGTCGGCATAAAGTCCATTTTGTGCCAGCAGTTCATCATGCCGACCCATCTCTTTAACGACTCCTTGTTGTAATACGATGATCTGATCCGCATCAACGATTGTTGACAATCGATGGGCGATCACAATCGACGTATGTCCTTGGGAAACATCCCGAATTGCCTGCAAAATACTTTGCTCTGTTTGCGAATCTAATGCTGAGGTTGCTTCATCAAACACCAGAATTGGTGAACGCTTCAGTAATACTCGAGCAATAGCAATCCGTTGTTTTTCCCCACCAGAAACTTTCAATCCACGTTCGCCGACTAGGGTTTGGTCTCCTTGTGGCAAGCTTGAAATGAAAGGACGCAAATTGGCTAAATTAATCGCTTGCTCAATGTCCTCATCCGTTGCTTTAGGGTTGCCATAAGCAATGTTTTCACGAATTGAGCAATTAAATAACACAGTATCTTGCGGCACAATCGCAATCGATTGGCGCAGACTCTCTAGTGTTAGCCCACTGATTGACTGCTCATCAATCGAAATGGTTCCCTGTTGCACATCATAAAAACGATAAATTAAGCGAGATAGGGTACTTTTACCAGCCCCCGAGGGACCAACAATCGCAACTTTTTCACCGGGTTGGACAATAAAGCTCAGTCCTTGCAAGATTGGGCGCTCTGTTTGGTAAGCAAAATGTACATTTTCAAATTGGATTTTGCCGGCTGTTAACTTTAAAGGATGCGCATCATCGGCATCGATAATTGCTGGTTTTCGCTTCAGTAAACCGAGCATATTTTCTAAATCGGTCAGGGCTCGTTTGATTTCACGATAGACAAAACCCAAAAAATTCAGTGGTAAAAACAACTGCAACATATAGGCATTGACCATGGCGAAATCGCCGAGAGTCAGTTGTTTATCAACCACGCCTTGCGCCGCCATAAGTAACATCAAGGTGATCGCCACGGCAATAATAAAAGCTTGCCCAGAGTTTAACGCCAAAAGAGACAAGCGATTTTTAAGTTTGGCCTGCTCCCAAGTTGCCAGTGCAGCGTCATAGTTTTTGGCTTCATAGGCTTCATTATTAAAATATTTCACCGTTTCATAGTTAATTAAGCTATCGATGGCTTTGGTGTTCGTAGTGGAATCTGCTTGATTGGCTTCTCGAATATAGCGATTGCGCCATTCGGTGACTTTCACTGTGAAATAAATGTAAGCCAGTACGGCGATAGCCGTAACTAAGGCATACCAAAATGAAAAAAGACTCCAGAAAATCAACGCAACCAGCAGAATTTCAAGCAAAGTGGGGATGATGTTGAACATCATAAAGCGCATTAAAAAACTAATGCCATTGGTTCCGCGCTCAATATCGCGGCTGATCCCGCCGGTTTGACGGTCTAAATGAAAACTTAAATCCAATTGATGCAGATGTTGAAATACTTTCAGTCCGACTTGGCGCATGGCATGTTCAGTGACACGTCCAAATAAGGCATCGCGAATTTCACCAAAAAAAACGGAGCCGAATCTTAAAGCCCCA
>JACCDH011646581.1_pt1 | contig 32983 bp, 29 predicted proteins | sample 7442481 | NCBI WGS metagenome assembly JACCDH01 (sample SAMN15323433, study PRJNA562643) | freshwater metagenome | isolation source: river surface water | place: USA:Blue River Watershed | collected 2017-08-15
TAGCTCTCCAAGCACTTTGGGATGGATTGCTATAATTACCCTTACAAACTAAACCAAATTGAGTATTTGTTGCTCCTGCTAAATTAGGATTGTTTTGCATAAACCAATAACCGCTACGTGGTGCGAGACCCGCCTTTTTTTCACCACCACAAATATTAGTTCTGTTGATAATAGAAGCGGCATTTCTGGCACTTTTTGAACCTGACATGTAAACCATATTATATACTATAGTATAAGATAATAAAAAATTTAAATACTTATTATTATTTAATTTTTTAATTTTAATCTAAATATTTCCAAATAAATCCACCCGCAATATTTTGTTTTCCACATAAAACATGTTTTATTGTTTGTATTTTTAATTCATCCATAGCTTCTTTGATTGAACTAAATTCTTTAATTATATTATTTTCTAAATCATATTGTCCAATTTTTCTCTTAAATGTTTTAATAAGATTTGCTTTGTGATTATGTAAATTATTCTCCCTAACACTTGCCCATTCTAAATTACATAACTTATTATTAATTTTATTTCCATCTATATGATTAACAACTGGTTTATTTTCAGGATTTTCTAAAAATGCTAAAGCAACTAATCTATGAATAGCGTATTTTTCTTTATTTACTCTAACATAAATATAACCACTATGATGTGGTTTATAATCTTCCATTATAACACCTTTATAATTTTTAAATCTTCCTAAATTTGATATATAATATTTTTTATCTTTTTCTAAATTATTATCAATTATTATTTCTTTCCATATTTCATTATCTATATTATCCTGCTCAATTAATTCCCATTTAAATCCATATGATGTTATGTTCTTTTTATTTAATGCACCACTAATTCCACTTCTTATACTATTACAATTATTACTATAATTCAGGTTATACAGTTCTTCTGCTGCTTCCATAATAGAATTGTATGTATTCAATATATTACCATTAATATCCAATTTATTAATTTTTAATTTTTGATTACTTGTGATTTCCTTATTATTTTCTTTCATTTCATTTATTTTGTGTATATTATTCTCTAATGCTGTAGTCCATTCTAAATTTTCAACACGATTATCATTTCTTATTTTATTAATATGATTAACTTGAGGTTTATTTTCAGGATTAGGAATAAAAGCTTGAGCAACTAAACGATGAACTGCTGGAGATTTTCTTATGTAATTATGATTTAATCCAACATTTACATAACCACCATTAGTAGTCGCATATCTCAAAACCCTTCCGGTTATAGAATTTCTAACTCTCCCAAAGGAACTAACCTCATATTTTTCAAAACCATCAATAACTTTCCATATTTCATCACCCATTTTATTTATATATTGTATTATGTTATACATTATATATCGTAACATATTTTTAAATCAATTTTATAAAAAATTATAAATATAAGTTAAGAACACAGAATTATTAATTTTACATCCTTTCTTTAAGAAAAAAAACAACCAGACAAAGCACCCATTTTAATTAGTTCCTTTTTCTTTTTTTTGTCAAATTCAAAATAGAAACTATCATTATCTAATTTTTTAATGTTTTTTGGTCTGCTTTGACTCTCAAAATCAAAAGCATCTTTAAAATCTTTCATCCACGCTTTTTTTTTTAAACCATGTAAATCATCTCCCTCTAATTTAAGGTCGTCATACATTTTACTCAATTCTTTGTTAGTATATTCCTTTTCTCTAAATATCGTGCCTTCACAACCAGGATTACAATATCCCCTCGAATCCCTTTCTATTTTTGATTTTGACGGTTTTATGTTTTCTTTTTTAAATATTTTCAACATTTCTTTATTAAAATCTCTCGATTTACGAGTTTTATTAAACAACTCTTTATTGTTTTTCTTTGTTTTTTTCATTGTTTTATTTAATTTCTTTATTATTCCTTGCTGTTCTTTTATATTTTTTCTAGTGTTTTCTTTCATAATTTTTTTAAGGGAAATCTTTTTGCATTTCTCAATTTTGTCCATTACTTATATATATATAATAAAATAATATTTATAAACAATATAAAGATAAATAGAAATATTAATATACTATGGAACAACAATCTGAAAAAAATATATTAAATGATGATGATATTATTAGAACGAGTGAAGGTCTAGTATTTAATCCTTATAATCCGTCAAATGTAGAGATTACATTGAGCGAAGTTCAATCTATTCTTACCAAATATGGGTTACCAGGAACTATTAATAATTTAAAATTATATCAACGAGCATTTGTTCATCGTTCTTATACAAAAAGACCACAATTTGAAAATGTTCTACAAAATATAACAATTGTAGAAAGACCAGAAGATTGTATGCCTTTAAGAACAAAATCAAATGAACGACTTGAATTTTTAGGTGATGGTGTATTAGAATTAATAACAAAATATTATTTATATAGAAGATTTCCAAAAGAGAATGAGAAATTTATGACTGAAAAGAAGATTGCTATTGTAAAAAATGAGGCTATTGGTAAAATAGCATTAGAAATGCGTTTAAATAAATGGTTGATTTTATCAAAACACGCAGAAGAAAAGAAAATCAGAACAAATTTGAAAAAGCTAGGTTGTCTTTTTGAATCATTTTTAGGAGCTCTTTTTTTAGATTTTAATAAAATTCCAATTAAAGATGAAGATGGATGGTTTAAGAATGTTTTTGTAACAGGTCCAGGTTTTCAAATGGCCCAAAAATTTATTGAGAATATTTTTGAGAAGCATATTGATTGGATAGCATTAATTCAAAATGATGATAATTATAAGAATCAACTACAGGTGAAGATTCAAAAAGAATTCAAGGTGACACCTCATTATTTAGAAATAGAACACAATGATGAAATCGGATATCATATGGGAGTATATTTATGTTTAGGTCAACCAATACATAGTGTTAGACCAGAACAAGCAATTAACTTCAATTTATTTAAAAGTTTTAAAGATATACAAGAATATGTAGTTGAAAATGATGGAAAGATATTTTTGTTTATGGGAGAAGGGACACATAAAATTAAAAGAAAAGCAGAACAAATTGCTTGTAATGAAGTATTGAAATGTTTAAATATTGATGAACCAGTTTTGAATACTGTTATTAGTTATGATGATTAATATAAATATTTAAATAAAACAATAAATATAAAAATATATATTGAAATTATATAAGTAAACAGGACAAATGAATCCTTTAGACAAAATAAAAGAAAAATTAAAGTCAAAACCAGTTATTACTGAGAAAAAACCAATAGATATTGTTATACCTGTTCCAAAGAAAAAAGAAGAAGTAAACTTGGCTGTAAAAATAGAAGATAAAAGGGATGCTGATTTTGACCGTGAAGCATTAAAAAGAAAATTAGCTCAACAAAAAATGAGCAAGGTAACTGTAAAAATCCCATATGAACCAGAACCAACTATTAAAGAAACAAAAAAAGAAACAATATTAGAAGAACCTATATTAGAAGGAGAACAAGAACAAGAAACAAAAAGAGCAAAAAAGACAACAAAAAAATTAATAGTTATTGAAGAAGATAGTGATGGAGATGATATCCCAAAACCTCAAGAAGATATAATTGAAGGAGAACAAGAACTAGTAGAACAAGGAGAACAAGAGCAAAAAAAAGAAGAAACCCAATTAAAAACCAGAAAACCAAGGACTTTAAAAGAACCAAGAGGTATAGTTACTTTAGCACCAGAAGATTGGGTTGAATTTGGCGATGAAAATTTCTTTAAAAGATTTGCTGCAAAAGAACCAAAAATAAATATCAAGGTTTCAAGTTATTATATGAATAATAGAGAAATATTTGTGAATTTTATTAACAGTCTTTTTGAACCTTATAAGAAAGAAATGGAAAGTTTAGAAAACACAATTAGTTGTGATACTATAAGAAAAGGTTCTGGTGAATTTGCTCTTCTTACACATCAAAAATTAATAAGAGATTATATTAATTTATATACACCTTATCGTGGTTTGCTTTTATTTCACGGTTTAGGGTCTGGAAAAAGTTGTAGTTCTATTGCTATAGCAGAAGGATTTAAAGACCATAGAAAAATAATAGTTATGTTACCAAAATCTTTGAGACGTAACTACATGGAAGAAATGAAGAAATGTGGTGATTCTATTTATAAAAAGAAACAATATTGGGAATGGGTGTCTATTGAAGACAGACCAGATGCTTTGAATACATTATCATCTGTATTAAATTTATCTGTAGAGTATATTAAAAAACATAAAGGAGCATGGTTAGTAAATGTTACAAAACCAAGTAACTTTAAAAGTTTATCAAATTCAGAAAAGACATCATTAGATAAACAAATAGATGAGATGATTAATGCGAAATATGAATTTATTCATTATAATGGGTTAAGAAGAAAAAGATTTGGAGAACTAACAAATAATTTTGAGACTAATTTATTTGATAATACAATAACAATTATTGATGAAGCACATAATTTAGTTAGTAGAATAATTGGAAAACTTAATAAAGAAAAACTTCATTTAACTGAACGTGGAGAGATGAAAAAAATTCCAAAAACATTAGCACTAATAATGTATGATATGCTTTTAAGAGCAAAAAATTGTCGTATTGTTTTATTATCAGGAACACCAATGATTAACTATCCAAATGAATTAAGTGTTATGTTTAATATATTACGCGGGTATATAAAGACTTGGGAAATTCCATTAGAAGTTAAAACAAGTAAACAAGTAGATGAAAACAGATTAAAAGAATTATTTAAAGATGAAAAAGTAGTGGATTATATAGAATATTCTCCAAGTAATAGTAGATTATTAGTAACACGTAATCCATTTGGATTTAAAAATAAGTTTGATAAAACAAAAACATATAAAGGTGTGTCTGGAGAGAAAAAAGATAGTAATGGTGATTATGTTCCAGATAATAATTTTGTATCAGATGAATCATTTGAACGCAACATAATAAACATATTAAAATCGAATGATATAGAAGTACAACCAGTAGGAATTAAAATACATAACTATACAGCGTTACCTACAGATTTAGATAGCTTTGTAACAAACTTTATTAATAAAAACACAAATGAGGTAAAAAACATAAATATGTTTAAGAAACGTATATTAGGTTTAACATCATATTTTAGAAGTGCACAAGAAGATTTATTACCTCAATATGAAAAAACACCAATGTATCATCATATTATTAAAATTCCTATGAGTGATATTCAATTTAAAGAATATGAAAAGATACGCATTAAAGAGAGGGAATCAGAAAAAGATGCTCAAAAAACAAGTGCAAAAAGAAGTGATAATATATATGGAGAAAAATCAACATCAACGTATCGTATATTTTCTCGTTTAATTTGTAATTATTATGTACCAATGAGACCAAAACTTGAGAATTTAGGTAATAAAACTAAAAATAAAAAAGGTGAAGAAGAGTTAGATATGGATGATGATTTGGATAATGAGGCTGAAGGTGAAATAGAAATTGAAGATTATTTAGAATTGTATTCCAAGGAGAAGAGTAAAGCTTTAAATGAAAAAGATGTTGTTTTTGGCGAGAAAAGAAAAGAATATGAAAGACTTTTACAAGAAACTTTGATTAATATGGAAGAAAATAAAAGTGCTTATTTTTCTAAAGAAGCATTGAAAAATTATAGTCCAAAATTCTTAGCAATGATTGAAAACATTATAAATCCGGAAAATAAAGGGTTACATTTGGTTTATAGTCAGTTTAGAACAATGGAAGGAATTGGTTTATTTTCATTAGTTTTAAATACATTTGGATTTGCACGTTTTAAAATAAAAAAATCATTCGCAGGTGTTTGGGAATTAAATATGCGTGAAGAAGATTTAGGTAAACCAACATATGCTTTATATACAGGAACAGAAACAGAAGAAGAAAAAGAAATTTTGAGAAATATTTTTAATGGTGATTGGGATAATGTTTCAGCAAATATTGTTGATCAATTAAAAGAAATTAGTAATAATAACAATATGGGTGAAATAATAAAAGTATTTATGATTACATCTAGTGGTTCTGAAGGTATTACTCTTTTAAATACCAGATATGTTCATGTAATGGAACCATACTGGCACCCTGTGCGTGTAGAACAAGTTATTGGTCGTGCTAGACGTATTTGTAGTCATAGTGCTTTACCTAAAGCCCTTCAAACTGTAGAAGTTTTTATTTATTTAATGACTTTTACAGAAAATCAACTTAAAAGTGATTTGAGTGTTGAATTAAGACGTAATGATTTAAGTAAAAGATTACCACGTGTTCCAATAACAACGGACGAGTATTTGTATGAGATTTCAAGTATAAAAGAAGAAATATCAAGACAATTAATAAAAGCAATAAAAGAATCATCAATAGACTGTGTTGTTTATTCAAAAGCGTCAAAAGAGGGACTTCAATGTTTAACATTTGGAGAACCAAAGAATAATAAGTTCGCGTTTGTTCCGAATATAGAGAAACAAGAGAACCAAGCTGTTGAAGAAATAAATAAAGTAGCTATTACTTGGACAGCAAAGCCAGTTACTATTAATGGTATAAAATATGCTGCTAGAAAAATGAGTAGTTCAGAATATTATATATATGATATTGATAGTTATGAAAACGCAGTAGCTAATGGTGGAGAACCAAGATTAATTGGAACATATAAAATTTTACCAGATGGTAAAAAGGTGTTTAATACATTAATAACATAAATATAAATATAAATATAAATAATACTACTAATAGTCAACAATCATATGTGAGTTTGGATTTTCAGGTCTAACTAACTCTTTATTGCGTTGTTCTATTAGTTTTTTTTCTTCTAATTCTTTATCCTGTTTCATTAACAAACTATATAGAATTGTTAATGTACTGTTACATTTTTCCATATGAGACTCAAGTGTATTACTAAGTCCTTTTATTTGTTTTTCAATTAAATCAAGACGTTCATTAATATTATTTGTTTTTTCTTCATCAACAAGATTATTTTTAATAGGTTGCGAAATATCGGTGTTTGGTTTTATTTCTTTATTAGCACTAGTAGTAGAAGTAGTAGCACTAGAAGTAGCAGTAGCAGTAACATTATTATTATCTAATTTCTTTAGCTTAGAAAATATATTGCCTATGCCTATTTGTGTATCAGGTTCAGAAATTTCTCTTATTTCAACATCATTGTTAAACCCAACTTGTTTTTTATTTATTTTATTATTAGTTTCTTCAAATTGTTTAACACGCTCATCCAAGTCAATAACAACATTGCTTAAAACACTTTTATCAATTTCTTCATCTATTTTAATATATTTAACTTTGTTAGTGTTATATTTTTCCTGATTTTTATCCTTCTTTACAGAAGTTTCTGATGATTTTAACCAATTATCAACATCAGAAACTTTATACTGACTATTATACATTTGATTTAAATCCATATTTCTTTGAGCAATCATTCGTTTAACAGTTGTATCCATTTCATCCATAGGTTCATCTAATTTATCAGTAAAGTTTGGAGTATCAGGTATAGGAAGACTCATTGAATTTTTAAATTCTTGTTGAGCGCGTGATAAATCACTATCAAACTGGTTCAACCTCTTTTCTTTTATTTCTGCATTAGTTATTAGTTCCTTTTTTTGGGTAGATGATATTTGCTTTTGAATAATAGAATACATATATTGTAAAAATTTTTTGTTCATACTAATTAAATCTGGAAGTGTTTTTCTCTCGGCTTCAAAAAATTGAGGAATTATTCTGTTCATAAATTCATTAACATTATTAAGTTCAATAGGGTTATTTTTGATATATTCATTTTCAGATATTATTTCCCATAATAAAAGTATATTGGATTTTGTTATAAAATCTTTTGTGGACATTATTATATTTATTATAAAATATTTAATAAATATAATTTTAAAGTATTATTTTTATAAATAATATATTTCTTGAAATGTATTAGAAATAAAACACATATTAATAAATGTTACCACTAATTTATGATTTTAAAAAAATTAAAAATAAATATATTAAATTAAATTTGAGCTGTTTATCATTAATTCCGGATATGGTTCCTTCTTTAGAAAAGAATATAGATAAAGTTTATTGGGATTATTTATCAGAAAATCCCAATGCTATTCATATTTTAGAAAAGAATTTAGATAAGGTTGATTGGGATGAATTATCATACAACCCAAATGCAATTCATCTTTTAGAACAGAATATAGATAAAATTTATTGGTATGGATTATCAGTAAACCCAAATGCTATTCCTATTTTAGAACAGAATTTAGATAAAGTAAAATGGGCTGAATTATCAGAAAATCCAAATGCTATTCATATTTTAGAACAGAATTTAGATAAGGTTGATTGGTATGGATTATCACAAAACATAAATGCTATTCATATTTTAGAACAGAATTTAGATAAGATTGAATGGGATGAATTATCAAGAAATCCAAATGCTATTCATATTTTAGAACAGAACTTAGACAAGGTTTCGTGGGTATATTTATCAATAAATCCAAAAGCTATTCATCTTTTAGAAAAGAATTTAGATAAGGTTGATTGGGCTGGATTATCAGGAAATCCAAATGCTATTCATATTTTAGAACAGAATTTAGATAAAGTTGATTGGAGATATTTATCAGATAATCCAAATGCAATTCATATTCTGGAAAAAAATTTAGATAAAGTTTATTGGGGAATGTTATCCAAAAATCAAAATATAACGCAAATGTTTTCATTAGATTTATTAGATTATGAAGCAATAAGAGAACGCAATAAATTGTTTGCAGAAGAATTAATCAGCAAAGTGTTTAATCCAATGAGATTGATGAACATATGCGAAACATATAATTATGAATTTGAAGATTTGCTAGATAATGTGTATTAGAAAAAACTTAAAGACATATCAGTTTATTAATATAATAAAAATAAATATATTAATAAATGTTACAACAACCGATTTATAAATTTGAAGAGATATTCACAGATGAAATATTAAATGACGAAACAATATCATGGAGTACATTATCAGAAAACCCAAATGCTATTCCTATTTTAGAAAAGTTTATGAATAAAATAGATTGGAAATGGTTATCTACGAATCCAAATGCTATTCCACTTTTAGAACAGAATTTTGATAAAATAGATTGGAGTTTATTATCAGGAAATCCAAATGCTATTCCACTTTTAGAACAGAATTTAGATAAAATTTTTTGGATTGCTTTATCAAGAAATCCAAATGCTACACATATTCTGGAAAAAAATTTGGATAAAGTTTATTGGATTACTTTATCATATAATCCAAATGCTATTCCAATCATAGAAAAGAAATTAGATAAGGTTGATTGGTATCAATTATCGAGAAACCCAAATGCTACACATATTCTGGAAAAAAATTTGGATAAAGTTGATTGGTATGGATTATCAAAAAATCCAAATGCTATTCATATTTTAGAAAAGAATTTAGATAAAATTTTTTGGATTGCTTTATCAAGAAATCCAAATGCTATTCCGATTCTGGAAAAAAATTTGGATAAAGTAATCCAATTAAGTTTATCATATAATCCAAATGCTATTCCACTTTTAGAAAATAATTTTGATAAAATAGATTGGAGTTTATTATCAGGAAATCCAAATGCTACACATATTCTGGAAAAAAATTTGGATAAAGTTGATTGGTATCAATTATCAAGAAATCCAAATGCAATTCCGATTCTGGAAAAAAATTTGGATAAAGTTGTATGGACTGATTTATTTGAAAATCCAAATATTATGCAATTATTCCACCTTGATTACCAAGAAATGAGAGAACGCAACAAATACTTTGCAGAAGAATTAACAAGCAAAGTATTTAATCCAATGAGATTGATGAACATATGCGAAACATATAATTATGAATTTGAAGATTTGCTTGATAATATATACTAAAAAATTTAATATAATATAATATAAATATAACTAAATAAAAAAGTAATATTTATATTAAAGGTCATCATTGAAATAAATTTTTCTAAATTTATGCATATATTCATCTTTTAATATATGTGTTTTTAGATAATGTCCAGTAATCTTGTCTTCTAACATATGAACAATAAAAAACAAACTATAAACACCGCATTCAGAATCTTTATATTGATGTTCAACAGGATAATTTTGGTCAAAAGTAAAGTCAATTCTTGGTGTTAATGAATGTCCCTGTTCAATAACATTATTAACAAATTTCATAATTTGTGGTGGTATTTTGTCTCCAGTGCTATCAAAAAAGTATATTTGTTTCTTTTTAATGTTAATAAATAAAGATATCCAATGTGAACCACCCTTATAATGTGGGTCAGTATTAAAAATGATACCAATTTTTGTTTTTCCTTTTTTAATTTGGTCTCTCAAATTGAAATTAGCTAATTCAGGCCAAACAGCTTCACCATAAAGTTTTTTGGTATCATAATCAATTGGACTTGGTCCTAAAAATTCAAAACATTTATATGCTTTTTCATATTGTTTCATTACACTCAATATATCCATAGTAGATAACCATTCGTGAGGATTTTTCTTCCATTCATCCGGAGATTCAGGAGCAAAAGATTCTTCTAATTCTTTATTTAATTTTCCACTAACAAATTTTTGTTTTAACCAGCAAGATTCACGGTCACAGGTTTTCTTCAAAAACGCGTTTAATTTACTCCAAATTTCTTTAGGATCATTAGAATTAATAATATTATCAGGATGTCTTAAGTTCCACAAATCTCTCAATTCAAATAAGGTTTCATCTGATAGACAACTATACTCTTTTTTTTTGCCGTTAGGATTAGGACTACAACGTAATTTTTTGATTTTATTGTGAATAATTTTATCATTAGGAATCATTTTATTTTTTCGTGTATAAGAGTTATTTTTCTTGTAATGTTTCTTGGTCATTATTTTTTGTTTCTTCATTAATGTTTTTCTCTTCTGGGTTTTGATTGATTGTTTCATTTTTTTTATTTTTTTGTTCATAAATATTGTGTATATTCTTTTTTTTCCTAATTCCTTTAGTTTTCAATTCAGGTTTTTTTAAATCAATTTCTTTTTGTTGAGGCAAGAAAATTTCTTCTTTCTTAATAGTTGTTTTTTTCACAAAACCATCTAAAGATGGAATATTCATTTTAACTGAACGCAACATAATATTATTAGCTTGTTCTTGAGTCATAGGTTCTTCACAGTCTTCGTCGTCTTCATTCAGTTTTTCTAAAGCTTCGAGTTCTTCTTGATTAATTTGTTTGTAGTCTTCCTGAATAATATCAGTAGTATCAGAGCTTTTAAAAAATTCTATGCAACTTTTAATATAATTATTAAAAACATATTTGATATCAGGATTAATAGTAACTTTAGAAGGAGTATAAAGTAAATCTTTAGTTAAGTTAAGAATACGTTTGCGATAAAATTTTTTATCGGTTTTATCAATAGATTTTTTGATATGATTTTTAACAGTTTTATCATACATTTCTTTATTTAATAAACAATCAAGAGTTATTTTATTAACAAAATTGTCGGTCATATAAAGTATTAAGAAATGTTTAAGTATTTAATAACACAAATAATATTTTTTTAAATTAAAAACAAAAAAATAAAAACAAAAAATAAAATAATTTATTGAGATATATTATAAACAATGGATTTGTACAATTACTTTCTAGGTCCTCTTGGTATGCAATATTGCAATATCTTTTTTGCCTACACAATTTTAAGTCTTATTACTTTGATAATGGTTATTATTATGGCCTTCACAAGTTTATTCAAAAAGAAGTTTAATTGGCCAATTTTAGCCATTATTATTTCTCAAACTCTTATTTATTTACAAAATCGTGTTTTATACAATATGTGCACAAACCGTATGATGTAAATAATAACTAAAACTAAAAACTTAAACAAATAAAACAAAAATATAAATAATTTAATATTATAAATACTAATAAATTATTTAGCATCCTTTACCATTTCCACTAGGAATATCTCTAACTTGAGCACGTGTATTATTCATAAATAAATTAGTTCCTACAATATTTTTATCTGGATTAGGATTAAAATCACTAAACTGTGATTTTGCGAATAAATATTGATGTTGTTGTGGAACACTATTATTTGGTGTAAATTTATATTGATACAAATCACTATTACTCTTTGGAACATAAACCGATTGACTACATTTTTGTAATGCAAATATTTGGTTTCTCAATTCAGATTCTACATTTACTTGTGTAGCAAATCCAGACCAAGGTGAATCACGGTTTCCAGGATTAAACACTTGCCCTACATTATATGTAGGTAGTTGAACCATTTTAACACTTAATTCTGGTCGTGGGTCAACAATAGGCATAACACAGTATTTAGTTTGAACAGGTCTAACATCAAGATATGCTTGTAATGGTCTGGATGGAATGTTTCTATCATAAATTCTATTATTAGTTTCGCGTCTAACATTAGAAACGCAAGGACTATTAAATGTATCAAGCTGTATATTCATATTTATTATAAAATAAGAATATATTAAAAATCTGATAAATACTAATAATAATAGTAAAAATCTTAATCTAAATATTCTAATCCACTATATAATTTTATTTCTCAACAATAAATATAATACATATAAATAAATATAATAAATGGGATTTTTTAAATTATTCAATAAAACAGGATTAAGTGAATATCAAATACATAAATTACAAGATAAATTATTTACGTTCTATTTATATGGTTCCACTATTTTATATATAATAGTTATGTTAGGACTTTTTTCAATTAATCCAAAATATATAGAAAATATGAATTATTATGTATCAGTGTATATAGGTTTATTTCTAGTATTGCGTTTTAATGATTTTAGACATGTTAGATTCACAAATTTGGATAGAAAAATTGCGTTCAGCGCAGGAGTATTTATATTAACAACTACTCTTTTTCATACTATATTATTACATTATCCAGATATAAAATCGCGATTAGGTATTAATTTTTGAATTACTTCGTGTCCGATTTAATATAGCTTTAACCTCTTTATTTTTACTACTTTTTGCTTTAATATTTTTTTTATTTAAAATCATTGGTGGTTCATTTTCAGAATCAATATCTAATTCTAAACCAGTATTAACATAAATATCACTGCTAATTTTATTAGATATAATAAGGTCTTCTTCAGAATCTTTTCTACTAATACGCCAATTAGAATCAAAAAATGTTTGTAAATAAAGTGCTATTCGTTTAGAATATTCTTCATCATTTATTATTGATACATTACTTTTTTCTTTATGTTTATAATTTGAATTTAATAAATAATTATGAATAAATTTACTACAATCTTCTTTATTTCCAGTAATATTCAATGATTCCATATTTTGAATAAATCTCTCCACCATTAGTTCATATGATAAACTAAATTTGTATTTATTCATTTTAACATAAAAAACATTGTCTTCAACCATTTTTGGATGTATATCATCGTCAATAAAACAAATTTCTAAATTAGATGTATGCATATTAGGTAATTTTGATTGAATACAACTTAAAAAATCATTAATAGTCTTTTTATTAGTAGTTCTTTTTTCTTCTATAACACGACCATCAATCTTATATGCTTTGATAATTTCATCAAAAAGTTCAAAATCTATTTTTTTATGAAAATAATTAATAATCAGATTGCACCAACCTATAGGGCCTTTATTATTCGTATAAATTATAATTCCACCGCATTTACGTCTTAATTTTTTATATTTAAGATATCCTAATATATAAATTATATTAGGTCTTAGGAATTCTGGATATAAATCCAAGAGTTTATTAAAAAACTCCCCACGAATTTCCAAGTTAAGTAATTGGTTTTTATTACAAGATATAATACTATCAATAAAAAGTCCAAATTCAGTAAAATAGCCTAGTGTGCCATCTAAATCAAAAACTATAATCTTGGAAATTCCTTCACCACCACCACTCATTCATAAATAAAATATAATATGTATAATATATGTATATTATATAATTTAAATACTTTTTCTCTCTATTTTATATTTTCCAAAGTAAAATATTCGTAAGTTTTTCTTAAACCATCTAATAAATCCACATTAGGTTCAAAGCCTAATTTTTCTCTAGCCAAACTTATATCTGGTTTTCTTTGTTTTGGGTCGTTCTCAGTAGCATCCAAAAATTGAAAATCTAATTTTTTACCGAGAATTGTTTCAAATTTTTCAATCAAATCAATCAAAGTGAATTCGCAATATGGATTTCCCAAATTAATTGGACCCATTTCATCGCTCTCCATCATACTAACAATACCTTTAACCAAATCATCTACATAACAGAAGCTACGAGTTTGTAAACCAGTACCATAAATTTTTAAAGGTTCTTCTCTCATTATTTGTTTAATAAAGTTAGTAATCACTCGTCCATCATTTATATCCATATATGGTCCATAAGTATTAAAAATACGAATAACTTTAGCGTTAACACCATATTTTCTTCTATATTCATAAATCAATGTTTCAGCAATACGCTTACCTTCATCATAACAACTACGACAACCCATAGTATTAACATTACCATAATATGTTTCAGGTTGTGGATGAATTAAAGGGTCACCATAAACTTCAGATGTTGAACTAAATAAAACTTTGCTTCCGAATAATTTAGCTAATTCTAATACTTGTCTGGTTCCAGAAAAACAAGTGTCTAATGTTTCAATAGAATAAAGCATATATTTATCAGGACTAGCAATACAAGCTAAATGATAAATTTCATCTAAATGTTTAATTTCACTAAAGTCAGGACTTTGTGATATTGTATCTAAATGGATAACATTTTGTTTGATAAATTTGAATCTTTTGTCGCCATTCTCATTATCATTCTCAATAAGTTTTTGAATATTTTTAATATTTCCAGTAATCAAATTATCAAGACAGATAACATAATTATTTTTATCTTCTAATAATTTTTTACATAAATGACTACCAATAAAACCAGCACCACCAGTAACTAAAATATTTTTTCTTGGTGTATCTAAATCTAAATCCTTGTTTTCTGCATTTGTATCCATCAATAAATAAAATATAAATAATTAAATGATTATTTTTTTATATTTTTAACAAATAAATATGTATTATTATAGTATAGTATATTATATTATAGTATATTATATTAATGCCTGAATCATTAACTACAACAGATTATAAAGATATTTTAAGATTTTATAATGAAAAAATACCTAAAGGGAAAAAGCAAATGGAGAGAAAAAGTAAAAAGACATTAATATCTAAATTATGCCGTTGTATAAAAAAAATAAAGAAAAATGTTACTGATGAACCTAGAGCAATAGGTGTATGTAGTCGTTCAGTTTTCAACACGAAAGGTTTAATAAGAGGTTCTTTTAAATGTATTGGGAATAAAACATTAAATTTAAAAAAGCGTGCTAATAATAACATGTTATCAAGAAAATTAGAGAGAAAAATAAGTAGAAATAAAACAAACAAAATAAACAAAAAGAAATCTAAGACTTTGAAGAATAAATAAAATCCTTGCTGGAAAAATCTTCATCTTCATTTCTTTCTTTAAAATAATTCATAATGTCTTCTAATAATTGTGTTGGACAATTATCAGTAGGAATAATCAAACCATACTGACTTTTATCCTTTTTAATGAAAGTATATGGGTCATAATTATGGCTAACTAGTATAAGCCATCTTTCAGTATATTTTCTATTTTTTTTAGATCCGTGATAATAATGTCTAATAACACCAGGAACATAACCAAAACGGAGACCCTTCATACCATCTTGATATTCTTGTATAGATTTTTTATAACCGTCAGTTGATAGTGGATTAATAGCTTTTAAACCGTTTTGTATAAGAGATAAAGACATAATATTATCTCCTGAACCGAGAATTGCGTCTTGATATAAACCTCCCATTTGTTTATATGCTTTTTTAGTGCAAGCCCAAGCGAAACCCGGATGCCAGTAATTAGGGCCCATACCACTATATTTATTTTCTTTTGTATATTGATATCCAGCGCTATTAAAAACATTCATTGTTAGACCGTTCTTATCCATATCAACAGCATGACTGAATATTTGAACAATATCTTTAGTTCCATTTAAAATCTTCAAAGTGTCTTTAGCCCAAGTAGTATTTTCAAATTCAATATCCGCATCAATCCATGCGAATGCTTTCCAACCACTGGGTAATAATTTTTTAACCCCAATATTAATCATATTTTCTTTAATCCATAAAGCAGGTGAGTCAGTTCTTATTTGTAAATGTCTTGGGTTACCTTTTTCACTAACACAAAAAGTTTGATTACCATATGCGACTTCAACAATATATAATTTTACATATTTTTCATTTTCCATTCGTTTAATAAAATCACGTGCTAAAATATATCGAATCGCATATAAACAAGGGTTAGAAATAACAATTATAACGTGTAAATATTTATCAATAGGTTTATTATTTAAAATAGCATCTTTGATTATATTTTTTTGATAACAAATATTATCTATTTCAATGTTATTAATAACAGTCATTATATATAACAAAATATTTTATTATAATATTATGAACATATATGATTATGATTAAGAAACATGGTCTAAAACATTTAATAAAACTAATTCTTGTTCGCTTAATTTTTGAAAAATAAGACATTCGTCCATAAGAAACTGAAAATAATTTTTAAAATATCCGAATCCTTTGCATATGATAGCGACACCTTTATCAGTAATTTTAACTTCTGATAGAATACCTCCTTTTTTTAATTCAATATTATCAGGGTCATTTAAAGGTATCCAGCGAATAAAAGAACCATATTTTAAATCCTTCATTTCATCAATATATTTATATTGACCAAGTTTTTTCATAAAATCTTTTAATTCTTCTTTTGAAAGTCCAAGTTCTTTAAGTACATTAAAATTCAATTCTCTCAAAGACTTACTTGTAAAATTAAAAAGAACTTCATTGCGCTCATCTTCTAAAGCTTTTAAAAGATTAGGAACATCTAAATCAGATTTATTATCTTTTTTGTTATAATTAATATTCATAAAACGAGATATAATAAGATACAATATATTATAAAATAAACACAATATATTTTTAAATGAAAGTTAGTAAAAATATATTATAAAAAATAAAATACTTAAAAATAACAATTTATATTTTATTTGGAGACTTACCAACTACCGAAAGCACCACTTCCTAAAGCAGCATTAGCAGCCATTGGTTCATTAGACATCATTTGAAATGATTCCATTCCAGGTGTAGCAGCATTAACTAAAGGAGTATTATCATTTCTATACATATTATTATAATCTGGTAATTGTTGTGCAGGCATGCTATCAGTCATAGGTAAATTGTTAATAGAAGTTCCATCAGTATACATAGCTTGGGCATTTGCAGCTTGATTAGCAACTTGTGAGATTGGTTGAGTTACTTTTACATTACCTTTTCCTTTCTTCTTTTTCTTATCATCTTCTGATTTACCATTCCATAATTCCATTACTCTATTGACTAATATATTAACTTTCTCTCCAAGTTTAGTTTGAAGACTCAAAATTAACATAATAAATCCTAATTCAGGAGTAAAAATAAAGGTATGTTCTGGGTATTTAATTCCACTATAAGTTGGAACAAATGTTATAATACGATTAATAATGATAAAACTAACAAAAATAATTATAACTTGGATTAAAACCTCTGCTAAAATTTCCATAGAACCCTTTTCTTCATCGGCATCAGGAACATATTTTTGCATTAATTTATTTAAAATAATCATTGGTATAATAGCTAATAATGAATATTGAATAACATTTATAAATTCGGATTTCCCATCTTCGTCAAAACTGAATACATATTTTATAAAACTTTTTGATTTTGGTCCTTCTTCTAAACTTTCCATATGATTTATAAGAAGAAATTAATATTATAAAAAAAAGAGTTAAAGATTTTTTATTATTAATAATTATATATTTTTAACAATCTAAATATCAAAAATGGCTTTTTATCAACATATTTATGAAGTTGACGTCAGTGATTTATCTAGTATTAAAAATCTATTTTCAAAAATATTCACCTTTTATTTACATTTATTTTTTAGTTTAACATTATTTGTTAATATGTTTGTTTTTACACAACATATTTTTACTAAAACAATGGATTTTATAGATATCATTCTTATTAATATCGGATTTAAATCAAAAGCATTTGATGAAAACCCTGTTTCTGTAGTATTATTAAATAAAGAAGAACAACATTACTTAGATGTATTAGAAAAAGTTTTAAAAGAAGGTACTGTTGAAAAAGGAAGAAATGGTAATACTATTAGTATTTTTGGTGAATCATTGCGATTTTCACTAAAAGATGGAGTTATTCCTATTTTAACTACTAAAAAAGTTGCTTGGAAAACTTGTTTAAAAGAATTATTATGGTTTATTAGTGGTCAAACTGATACACAATTATTAAAAGACCAAAATGTTCATATTTGGGATGATAATACCACACGTGAATTTCTAGATAGCAGAGGATTAAAAGATTTAAAAGAAGGTCTTATTGGACCTGGTTATGGTTATCAATGGCGTTTTTTTAATTCTCCATATAATAAACAATCTGGTGAACCATTTTCTGAAACAAATGGTGTTGACCAATTACAACAAATTATAGACCAATTAAAAGACCCTGAAAAACGCACATCAAGAAGACTTATTATGACTGCTTGGAATCCTGTACAAGTAGACCAAATGGCTTTACCACCGTGTCACATATTAGCACAATTTAATGTTCACGATGGAAACAAATTAAGTTGTGCTCTATATCAACGTAGTTGTGATTTTCCTGTTGGTTCACCTTTTAATATAACAAGTTACAGTTTTTTAACACATTTATTAGCAAAACATTGTGGATTAGAAGCTCATGAGTTTATATATTTTATGGGAAATGTTCACATATATGAAGAACATATTAGTGCAGTAGAAGAACAATTATCAAGAGTTCCAACAGATATGTTTCCTACATTAGAAATTAAAGAAAAGAAAGATAATATTTCTGATTATGTTGTAGATGATTTTGTAGTATCAAATTATAAAAGTCAATCAGCTATAAAGATGAAAATGGTCGCATAAAGACGTTAGTCGACGGAATTGCAAATATTTAGGATTTATATTATAGAATGAATTATGTTATAATATAAATAATGCGTCAACCACTTAAAAACAATATGTTAATAATAAATATTAATGAGTGCTTCACGATCAAATCAAGCAGCAATAAATAGAAGAGCGAGTTCGCAACAACAACAAGCTCCAATGCAACAAAGACAAACTCAAGGAGTTCCATCACAACAAGTATATAGACAATATGCTCAACAACCACAACAACAACAACAAGCTAAACAACGTCAATTCAATCCACAAATACCAGTTCCACAACAACAGCAACAACAACAACAACCACAAAATATCCCTTCAAGTGGTCCAACACAAATTCAAGGTGGTCAAACAATGTTTATTAATCAAGTTGGAAATCCAAATGGTGGTAAAATTAGTGTATCTGATGCTATTGCTTTAGTAACATTAAGGCTAGGACGTTTAGAAACAATTATTGAAAAATATGAAAAAGAAGGTGTACCAACTAATACAGATAATACAACTCAAGATAATAGCGTTATTATGACTCTTATTTCTAGAATTGAAGCATTAGAAAAGAAACCACAAGTACAAGTACAACCACAAGTACAACCAACAGTAACAATAACTCCACCAACACAAATTGATACAAGTGCGTTTGATGAAAGAGTTGGTCATGTTGAAACTGATATGAATGATTTAAAACGTGTTATTAATAAAATGAAAACCTATTTAAACGAATCAAATAACAAAACAAAAAATAATGATAAATTTATGACTGAAACTGATGAAAATTTGTCTAGATTAGATGGTAGTATGGAACAAGTAATTCATAAAACTAATGAATTTATGAGTGAAACAGACCAAAGTTTAAATAAATTAAATGATGATATTCAATCATTGTTTTCAGAAATAAAAGATACTAGAGATGTTCTTATGAAATTACAAACATATACTATGGAGACAAATCAAAGATTAGTTGATATGGTATTCAGTAATAATTACTCTTGTGGAAAGGATGAAACTCCTGTTTTAGAAAACACATTGCACACGGTTGATGATTGTAGTCAATCTCCTCATTTTAATTATAACACTTTTACAGTTAAAAAAGGTATTTTTAGACAAGACTCAGACACATTAGATTTCTCTTATGAACCATACGAAAATATTCCATATTTAACCTGTGGAAACAATAATATTAATCTAAAAGAAGAAACTGTCGTAGATTTAAATACTGATGCTGATACTGATGCTAATAATCAAGACATAGAATTAGAATTGGAATTTGAAAAAAATGGTGATGAAAATAATACTGATTTATTAAGTGTATCAGATAGCAATGTTAATGACGATAATGAAAATGAAAATGACGACAAAACATCTGAAAGTTTAGAAGATTACGATCAAGAAGATGAAATTCCTGTTTCGATGGACCTAAAAGAATATATTAAATCTCAATTAAATACTGGAGTTTAGGGTTAAAACAAATATAATATGTACAAATTATTTAAATATATTATTGAATAGTAATATATCTATATTAATATGCTTCTCACAATTAAAAATATTTATAAGAAAAATCTTTTTGTTTCTTTATTCAATCTATTAAAAAATTTTACGTCTTTAATCAATCTCATGTTTTTTGAAGACCATATATATATTCAGGGCATGGATAAATCTCATGTGTGTTTATATGATATTAAATTACAAAAAGATTGGTTTGATTCATATTCATTAGATACACAAAACGATATGAAAGTTGCTGCTTTTTCTGTTACTATTTTTAGCAAAATTATATCAACAGTTGAGAGTGATAAAATTCTAAAAATTTATTTCGAAGGAGAGAAAGATTGTATTTTTATTGATATTGTTGATGAAGAAGTAGAAGGTTCTAATAAAAACACAAAAGTAAGTTATAAATTGCCTTTAGCAGAATATGAAGAAGATACACTTAATATTCCTGAAGACACTGAATATGATGCTGAATTCACAATGAATGCATCTAAAATAACTAGTATAGCAAATCAAATGATGAGTTTTGCGGAAACTATTAACATTATTTGTGACGAAACACGCATTAAATTTTCTGTAAATAGTAATTTAGCTGAAATGGATGTTATAATTGATTCAGAAGATTTAAATGAATATTCAGTGATAGAAGGAGAAGAAGTAAATCTTTTTTATAGTTTGAACTACTTAAGCAAAATGTGTTTAACAAATAAGTTAACTGAAAATGTAGAATTAGGAATAGGTAAAGATGCGCCAATGAGGATTAAATATGATTTAGAAGGTAATAGTAGAATTTATTTTTATTTAGCTCCGAAAATAGAAGAATAATCATAATCATATTAATAATCAATAAGTATAAAATAACAAAAATTATTATTATTTTTTATTAGTCAATGAAAATAATAATTGGATTTTTTATATTTTGTTTAGTTTTATTTACATATTTACATATTCAGTTTCATTTAAAAACGAGTGATGATTTAGAAATGTATGAAATAGATAGCGCATCAAAAGAGAAATTAGAAGAAGTTTGTGATTTAAGGCAACCTGTTTTATTTGATTTTGATGAAACCCATAAAATTGTTGAGACATCTAATATTAACTTTGTTTCGTCTAACTATAATGCTTTTGAAGTTAAAATAAGAAATATTAATGATGATGGAAATAGTGAATTATATGTTCCATTACCTATGCACGCAGCTATTAAATTATTTAATGAAGACAAAAATGCTACATATTTTTCTGAAGGAAATCAAGATTTTTTACAAGAAACTGGTGTTATTAAAAATCTTCAATATAATGATGAATATATACGCCCATATATGGTTTCAAATTGTAATTATGATATTATGTTAGGAAGTGAAAATGTAATAACTCCTTTTAGGTATGAAATAAATTATAGAAATTATTTTTTAGTAACGCAAGGAAGTGTTCAAATAAAATTAGCTCCTCCAAAAAGCATTAAATACTTATATCCAAGTAATGATTATGAAAATTTCGAATTCAGGTCTCCAGTAAATCCTTGGACACCACAAGCACAATATGTTGCTGATTTTGATAAAATAAAATGTTTAGAATTTTCTTTAAATACAGGCAAAACATTATATATTCCAGCCTATTGGTGGTATAGTATTAAATTTAATAAAAATACAAGTATATCTTGTTTTAGATACCGTACATATATGAATAATGCTGCTATTAGTCCCCATATTTTTATGTATGCATTACAAAATCAAAATATAAAAAGAGATGTTGTTAAAAAAGTTCCTATTAGTGAATTAAATCATAAACCACAACCACAACAAATAACACAACAACCAATCATACAAAACAATGAACACATAAATGTTGAAATAAATAATAATATACCAGAACAAAATAATATGATAGAACCTTCTCCTATAATGGAAACAACTAGCACTAGCACTAGTATTGCTGATTTAGCTACTTCTACAGAATTATAAGATAATTAAAATATACTTAAAGATAATACTACATATTATGTAAGAAAATAATATATAATATATAGTTGCATATATATGTATAAAATAGTTGTGAAAAATAGAAACTATACTGATTTCAATATTCACGATGCTAATACATTTAATGATGTTAGTTTAGAAATAAATCCATTGGAACATAAATTATTGAATGGAGATGTTTTTAATTTGCTAGGAAATAATTTTGAACTAGTTCACTCTAGTATAAGAAATATAACATCGATGCCTGGAGTTCTTATATTAGAAGATAATAAAACATATGGTAGACAACAAACAAGTAAAGGTTTGGGCAAATTACTATATAGATGTGTTCCAGATGATATACGTCTTCCACATTTTCTTATTCCATATGAATTAAAAAAAATCGGATTCTCAAAAGTATTTAAAAATATGTATGTAACTTTTTCTTTTGATGCATGGTCAGGAAAACATCCACAAGGAAAATTAAATGAAGTTATTGGTAATGTAGATATATTAGAAAATTTTTATGAATACCAGTTATATTGTAAAAGTCTTAATGCTTCTATTCAAAAATTTACAAAAGCAACTAATGAATCTATTAATAACTATGAAAAACATGAATCAATTATAGACGAAATGTGTATTAAATATAATGATATTGAAGATAGAACTGATTGGGATGTGTTCACTATTGATCCAGATAATAGTATGGATTTTGATGACGGGTTTAGTATTAAATTAATTGATAATAAAAATGATTTAGCTGATAATAATATTAATATTAACTCTAAAAAGTATTATATTAGTATTTATATCGCAAATGTTACTTTGTGGTTAGATATGCTAAATTTATGGGATTCATTTTCTAAACGCATCTCAACTATTTATCTTCCTGACCGCAAAAGACCAATGCTTCCGAATTTATTATCTGATTGTTTATGTAGTTTACAAGAAAGAACAAAAAGAATTGCTTTTTTTATGGATTTTTATGTTGATAATGGAGAGATAAAAGATGTTAAATATGGAAATGCTAAAATATGTGTAAAAAAAAATTATAGATACGAAGAAGAATTGTTAATAAAAGATTTGAACTATAATAATTTATTTAATGCTACTAAAATATTATCAAAAAATTATAAATATATTAGTAACATAAGAGATAGTCATGATGTAGTCTCTTATTTAATGATTTTAATGAATTATCATACAGCCAAACAAATGTTAGACAAAAAATCAGGAATTTTTCGTTCAACAATAATAAAAAAAAAGATTGATGTTCCTAAAGATGTTCCAGATGATGTTGGTAAATTTATTAAAATATGGAATAGTTCATGTGGTCAGTATATCGATATAGCAAATATTAAATACTGTAATAATAATGATAATAATGATAATAATGATAATAATGATGAAGAAGATTTTGATTATGAATTTAAAGAAAAAATAAAACATGAGTTAATGGAAATGGACGCATATATTCATATAACAAGTCCTATTAGAAGAATAGTTGATTTATTAAATATAATTCAGTTTCAGAAAATATATAATGTTGTTAATTTATCAGAAAATGCTGTATTATTTTATAATAGATGGATTGAACAATTAGATTATATTAATACAACTATGAGAGCTATTAGAAAAATACAAACAGTATGTAATTTATTAGATATGTGTACAAAAAATAATGATATGCTAAACAAAACATATAATGGTTATTTATTTGATAAAGCAGAGAGAAATGATGGGCTTTTTCAATATATGGTTTATTTACCAAATATTAAAATGATGCATAAAATAACTACACGTGTAAATGTTGATAATTATAGTTGTTTATCATTTATGTTATATATTTTCAATGATGAAGAAAAATTTAAAAGAAAAATTAGAATTCAAGTCAAAGAATAATATTATTCAACAGTAACAACCTTAGCCAGATTTTTTGGTGTATCTGGATTTATTCCCTTTTTTATTGATAATTTAAATGCTAATAATTGCAAAGGTATTATTGCTAATAATGAAGAAAATGATTTATTTTCTGGGATTTCTATTTGTTCAAATATTTTTGAAATACTTTTTCTCTCTTCGCAATGAATATTAGAAATCAAAATTATGGGAGATTTCCTCGAATATATCTCTTCAATACAATTATTTACCTTTGATTTAAATTCTTCTTGTGTATCAATAATTATTGTTGGAAAATTATCATCCAATAAAGCAAATGGTCCATGTTTTAAACTACTTAATGAATATGCTTCTGAATGTACATAAGATATCTCTTTTATTTTAAGTGATCCTTCACGAGATACGTAATCATCTGTGTGTTTTCCTAATAGAAATAAATTGTTTATATTTTCATTAATTATTTTTTCGGATATTTTCTCTATTTTTTGTGAAATTATATCTGAATTTAAAATACTATCATAATTAACTGATAAATTATATAAATCTTTTATTATACGTGCTCTTTTTAACTTATTTATATTATGTATTTGAGAGAACCAAATTGATAAAAGACTTAAACATATTACTTGACTTGTGAATACTTTTGTAGATGCTACAGACATTTCTCTCCCCGCATTACAATAAATACCACAATCAACATTTTTTGCTATTAATGAATCGACCACATTTATTATTCCTATTTTTACGATTTCATTTTCTATATTATTATTTGATTGATTCTCATTAACTATTTCTATACATCTATATAAATCCCTTGTTTCTCCTGATTGACTTATTAATATAATTGCTGTTTTTCCCTTCTTAGGTATATCAATTAGAGAGAAATCAGCACCATCAATTACTTGAATTATATCAAAATTACATAAGTTTTTCATAAAACTCATACCATAAAGAGCAGAATGATAAGATGTACCACATCCAAGTAATATTATATTATTGATTTCTCTCAAAATATTAATATGTGGTTCTAATCCTCCTAATTTTACTTCATATTCATTTTTAATTCTTCCACCCATATTAATAGCATTTCTAACTGTTAATGATTGTTCGTATATTTCTTTCTCAATCCAATATTTATATGGTTCAGGAGTCAATGTAAATTCACCAATTGTTATTCCTTTTGGTATATAATTATGGTAAGTTTTCATATTTATTCTTTTTGTTTCTAAATTTAAAATACATATATCTTCATTATTTAAAGTTATATAATTATTTACTTTATTACAAAAACCACTTTGTTCTGATGTTATAATAGCATAATTATCAGTTAATCCAACTAAAATTGGACTTCCATTTCTAACAGTATATAGTGTTGTTGGTTCTTCTATGTGCATTACAATAATTCCATATGTACCTTGTAATTCATTTATTGCTTTTTTTATTGCTTCAAATGTTGATTTTGTTTTTTTATAATAATAATTAATTAGATTTACAATAACCTCTGTATCTGTTTGTGAAATAAATATATAACCATTTTTTTGTAAATGGTTTTTAATTTCAGAATAATTTTCTATTATTCCATTATGAACTATCATAAATTTTTTTTCAAAACACATATGTGGGTGAGCATTAATTTCATTTTTTATACCATGGGTTGCCCAACGATTATGTCCAATACCAACAAATTTATTTTCAATCTCAATAAGTATTTTATCTTGATTCATTAGTATTTTTTCAATAGATGTTTTATCGTTTGAACTTATATGTTTATAAATATTAAAAGATTTGTTATTACTAAAAAAACCAAGACCAGTTGAATCGTAACCGCGATTTTGCAATTGTATCAAACCATTTATAATATTTTCAAAAATATTTATGTTATTATCTAATGTTAAAATACCAAATATTCCACACATTTCACTTATAATGTATTATTAAATCTAAATAATAAATTATACATAATTATACATAATAATTATTTTTATATAATTCTTTTGTTATTTTATCAAATTCATCTAAAGAAAAAGGATGTGCAGTGACCAAATCTTTTGTTTTTTTTTGTGATAAAAAATATTCATATCCTTTACAATCACTCATTACATCATTACTTTCTTTTATTATATTTACATTTATATAAGGTTTCTGCAAATAATATGATATACTTATATCACATGCTGGAATAATCCCACTATTATTAGTTTGTTTACATAATTTAATCCATTTATTAGTCATATCACCCAATAAATAATATAATTTTGTTAAAGACTTATTTGTTAAAATAAAACCAGAACCACCATAATGAAAATATAAATCTTTTTTTATTCCTACTATATTTCGTGTTTCTCCAAATCCACCTATATATAAATTTTCATTATAATTATATTTTTTAATAAAATTCATCATTTTTGGAATATTTATATAAGTATCTGTACCACAGACATAAACAAATCTAGGATTATAGTTTTCTTTTATATATTTCAATCCCAAATTCTGTTTATATGATGCTGATAAATAATCATTTTTAACATTATTCAAATTTATAAAATTGTTTCCTTTTATATCCGTTTTATCACTTCCTAAAAAATACAATACTTTAATATTTGGATAATCCAATGCTTTTTTACCCCATGTTTCTGTTATTTTAATAATCTGGTCTTTATATTTCTGTATTGTATCACAACAAAAAACACATATTATTAAATCATAGTCTAATCTATTATTACTTTTTGACTCTATTTCTTTTATTTTTTGTTCAATAATAATATCACTCTCATTATTATCATTAATATTATCAATATCATTATCAATGCTAGTTATTTCTTCTTTTTTAATTGTTTTATGTATTCTTTTTTCAAGAGTGATATGCTCCATTTTTTTTGTTACATCTAAACTGATATTATGACTATTTCTCTCATTTGTATTATTATTATTATTATCATGATGTATTTTTGTAATTTCTTTTTTATTTTCTATTTTTTTTGTTCTATTTGTATTTCTTTCTATTTCTTTTTTTCTAAATTCACTTGTTGTTGATTTTGAATGTAAAATATGTATATTTTTTATATTCATTTATTTTATATATTTTATATATTTTATATTTTCACATACAATAGTTATTATGTTTTAAATATAGTGTAAAGCGTTCAAAGTCATTTATAGTCATATTATGACAAGAAATTACATTATCCTGTTTATATTTAAATAAATGACATGGACTACCTCTATGTGTACAAAATCTAAAAGAACCATCTTGTATATCTATATATGTTACATTTACTTCTGGTAGTTGTAAATAATATGAAATCATTACATCACACCCACTATGTAATTCAGAATTATTAGAATCACAAATCTTATACCAATCTTCAACCATATTTTCTAAATAAGGATACACTTTATCTAAACTTGTTTTTGTTAATATAAAACCTGGACCACCACTATGAAACTTAAATTCTTTTCCATTTATTTTTCTAACGCAACCATGACCACCAATATATAAATTTTCATTATAATCATATTTTTTTAAAAAAGACATTAATTTTGGTATATTCAAATATGTATCAGTTCCACAACAAATTACAAATTTTGTATCCAAATGTTCTTTAATATATTTTAAACCTAGACTTTGTTTATGTGATGCTGATAAGTAGTCATTTTTTACATTTGATAAATTTATATACTCATGACCAATCAAATCCGTTTTTTCTTCACCTAAAAAATATAATAGTTTTATATTACTATATGTCTTTGCTAAAGCACCCCATGTTTTATTTATTTTTAATATTTGTTCTTTATATTTATCTATTGTATCACAAGCAAATACACATATTACTAACTCATAAATATTAGAACTCATAATATTATATATTTTATTTAATTTTTGGAATTAACACATAACAAATTATAAATAATAATTATTTTCTCTCAAAATAAATGTTACTTTATCAAAATTATCCAATGATAATGGGTGTATTGTTATTGCTTGTTTTAAATAATGTATAAAATAACTATTATTTTCTTTAATAAAATTATCGTAATTATAATTATATCCAGAAAAAATATGTGCACCGACTTTTATAACATTTGTGTTTATTTTTTTTTGTAAATAATATGATATAGCTACATCACAAGCAGGAATATAATGTTTATAATTATATTCTTTACACATTTTCTCCCATTCTGAATTCATATCAATCAAATAAGGATATAATTTATTTAAAGTATTTTTTGTTATAATAAAACCGGCACCTCCATCATGATAGTAAAAATATCTATGAATAAAATTAATATGATAACTACCATATCCACCAATATATAAATTATTATTATGATCATAATCTTGAATAAATCTTAACATTTTTGGTATATTTATATATGTATCAGTTCCACATACATAAACAAATTTATAATTATAATTATCATTTATATATTTTAATCCAAATGATTGTTTATATGATGCTGATAAGTAGTCATTATTTACACCAGATAAATGTATAAATTCTTCCCCTATTAAATCTGTTTTTTCTTCACCTAAAAAAAACAATAATTTTACAGTATCGTATGTCTTTGCTAAAGCACCCCAAGTTTCATTTATTTTTATAATTTGTTGTTTATATTTATCAATAGTATCACAACCAAATACACATATAATTAAATCATATTCGCATTTACTCATAATAATTATAATAATAATAATAATAATAAACAGTAATTATTATTATATAGTTTATTTTTTATATTATTTTTTATAATACCTATAAATAAAAAGTATTTTTTTTAAAAATTGATGTTAATTCATCAAAATTACTTAATGATAAAGGATGCATTGTTATATTTTCTTTTAAACATTTCATTAAATTTTGATTATTTTCAACAAAAAAATTATTTCCGCAAAAAATATAACTACTTACTTTTATTAATCTAGAGTTTATTATTTTTTGTAAATAATATGATATGGCTACATCACATGCTGGAACATAATCTGTTCTTTTTTTTTCTATACACATTTTTTCCCAGATTGAATTCATATCATTCAAATAAGGATATAATTTATTTAAACAATCTTTTGTTATAATAAAACCAGCACCTCCATCATGAAAATAAAAATTATTTTGAATAAAATTATTATGATAACTACCATGACCACCAATATATAAATTATCATTATAGTCATAATCTTGAATAAACATTAGCATTTTGGGAATATTTACATATGTATCAGTTCCACAAATATAAACAAATTTACAATTGTATTTTTCTTTAATATATTTCAAACCAAGTGATTGTTTGTAAGATGCAGAAAAATAATCATTTTTTACATCTGGTAAATAAATATAATTTTCTCCTCTTAAATTTGTTTTTTCTTCACCTAAAAAATATAACAACTTTACCTTTCCAGGATACTGTAATGATTCATATCCCCAAGTTTCATTTATTTTTTCTACTTGTTTTTTATATTTATCAATTGTAACACAACCAAATACACATATTATTAAATCATATAAATTTTCAGTATTATTATTGTTGTAGTTACTTATTTTATTAATAATATCTAAACGAAATTGTTCTATATTATAATTGTTGTGATTATTTTTTTTCTCAGTTTCAAAACTTTTTGTTTTTATAATATCTTGTTCATCACAAATATTTGGATTTTGATTTATTTCAATATTTTGGTTTTGTTGTGTTTCATGTGTTTCATGTGTTTCACGTCTTTCATGTCTTTCATGTCTTTCATGTCTTTCTTTTATTTTATTGTCTGAAGATATATTTGGTTTTTTATATATTGAAATAGCTTCAATATCAACAACTGATTTTTTTTTATTTGAAACTGATACTGTTCTATCATAATTTTGTTTTTGTATATTTTTTTTATTTAAATTATTAGTATTATTTTTAGATTCTTTAACATTATTATTAATTAGTATTGATTCTATTTTATATTTTCTAGAATAATTCTCCATATCAATTATAATTTATTAAAATATTTTAATAAACTATATTTTAATTTATTTTATTTATAGTTACTTCTTTTGCTACATTTTTGATAATTTTTTCGTAAAAAGCAATATCATCCTCTTTTGATTTTGCACCCATAGATTGATAAGCTATTTTCAAATATATATCATTTTTTGGGTCATCACTATACCTATGATTCGGATAAGCTTCTCTCCATTCATAGATTTTATCTATGTTTTTATTCGCAATCATTTTAACTAATTTCTTCATAATATCCTTATTTTCGTTATCCTTTTCCCACACACCAGCATCTTTTAAATGAATGACTTCCCTTTTTAAATCACTACAATGAATAGGTCTTTTGTAGACGTCCAACTGTTTTAATCCATTAATAAATATCCTAGATATTCCCTTCACAAAACCTAATTCACCAACACTTTCCAAATCATTAAAAGTAAGTTTCAATGAATCAACGAATTCATCAATATTCATAGCATCTTTACACTTTTCATTTAAAAAGACTTGTAAGTTGAATGTTTTGTTGTGTGAATTAATATTATTAGTAGTATTACAATTTCTGCTGATTTCAACCATTTGTTCCATCATAAATTTCTGAAATTCTTGATTTTGTTTTATAACTTCCATTAAAACATTCACATTATCATTACTATTTTGATCATATACCATATTATTGGTATTAACAATATTATTATTTGTGTTAATAATGTTATTGTTACTTGTATTATCATATAATTCATTATCTTCTTTCATAATACACCTTTTTTTATGAACATGTAATGATTGACGGTGAGAGAAAATCTTGTTACAATTTTCACAATATATTTTTTTTGCGTTTTTTTCATCATTTTCACAACAATAATCGTTTATTTCTACACTTGATGAAATATTATTTAAAGACGTTTTTAATTCTGAATAATGATATTGTTGTTTTATTCGCGCTTCAATAACATCTTTACAATTATATTTTGCTATTTCAATCATATTCCAATTATTCCAACCTCCATTTGTTCTTATTATTTCATATATTTTTAATTGATTATTTTGATTTAGACAACTACTCTTATGTAGGCTTTTTCTTTTAATAAAATTAGTAGTATGACCTACATAAAAATCAGTAATATTACTATCTTTACAATATATCTTATAAATAATAGTATTTGAATAATCAATGTGTTCCTTAGGCATAAATAATATTATTATATAAAATACTTATACTAAAAAAAAATCTTATTTTATCCTAAAGTATCTCAAAAAAATCCCAAAAGCGTCAACAAAAGTCAATAAAAACGTCAACAAAAGTCAACATTTCGTCAACATTTTTGAGATTTTGGACTTTATATAAAAAAAAGTCAAAAAAATTTATCGTCACAAAATTAGAATAAAATTTTTGGTGACCACATGCTAATTTTTCATTTCAGTCACAAATTTCGTTTTTTTCAGGTTTTTGGCGGCCCTTTTCGTTTTTGGACATTTTTTTTGTCCAATTTTGATTTTCCCTCCGGACTTTTGGAAAAAATATTTCATCTTTTAATATATATTATCGAAAAAAGAACTTAAAGAAACAGTGCCTTTTTTTCGGTTGCCTACATAGAGAATATTTTTCTATTTTATACTTCACTACACTAATGTAAACAAACATGTGGTTAAATATATATAAAAAAATTGAATTAAAAACTAGTTAATATTATAATGTATACTATTATATTTATCAGCAAGAATGTCTTCCAATAAAGATTATGTATTTCGTTTATTTGATTATTGCGTCAGTAATGAGTCTACCTACAATGAATCTAGTGGTTCAGAAGATGGAGGTTCCGGGCCTGATGTAGAATATGTAGCAAAAACAGATAAAGCAAAGTTTATTATCCAAATGTTTGGTATTAATGAATCAGGAGAATCTTGTTCCATACTTGTAGAGGAATTTAAACCATTCTTTTATGTAAAAGTAGAAGATAATTGGACAATTGATATGAAAAACAAGTTTCTAGTTCATTTAAAGAGTCAATTAAAACTTGGAAAATATTATGAAGATTCTATAACAGATTGTAAAATAATAAAAAGAAAAAAATTATATGGATTTGATGGCGGAAAAGAACACAAATTCTTACGCATCGAATTCAGTAATATGAATATTTTTAACAAAGTAAAAAATATGTGGTATGATAAAGGTAAAACTGACGCTGATGGAAGATATACTAGAAATCTTTTAAAAAATGGTTATTACTACAAAGAAGAAGACACATATATGGAATTATATGAAGCAAATATACCACCTCTTTTAAGGTTCTTCCATATTATGGATATTAGTCCATCAGGTTGGGTTTCATTACCATTTAAAAAAACCGTTAGAGTAAGTGAAAATGATAAAAAAACATATTGTAATTATGAATTTATTATTAATAGTAATCATATTAAACCTTTAAATGATAAGGAAACAAGAGTTCCTTATAAAATAATGAGTTTTGATATTGAAGCAAGTAGTAGTCACGGTGACTTTCCGGTTCCAAAAAAGACATATAAAAAACTAGCAACAGATA
>JACCDH010642068.1_pt1 | contig 32971 bp, 37 predicted proteins | sample 7442481 | NCBI WGS metagenome assembly JACCDH01 (sample SAMN15323433, study PRJNA562643) | freshwater metagenome | isolation source: river surface water | place: USA:Blue River Watershed | collected 2017-08-15
AAGATTCGGCTATAATCCCGCTTCTGCTGCACAGGGGGGTATAGCTCAGCTGGGAGAGCGCTTGCATGGCATGCAAGAGGTCAGCGGTTCGATCCCGCTTACCTCCACCACCTAGCTGACACCAGGTTGCAGCAGCGGTAATCAATAGGTCAGAAGTACGGACAGGTTCATGTCCCCATCGTCTAGAGGCCTAGGACATCACCCTTTCACGGTGAGTACCGGGGTTCGAATCCCCGTGGGGACGCCAAATAAGAAGGCCGGCATCGAAAGATGCCGGCCTTTTTCTTTTCATTCGGTCTTGGCTGGAATTTAGGACCGACCGCCAATCGCATAATCACAAGCGCTATCTCTCCCACGAAGCTACTCCTGCTTTGCGAACACATTCAGAGAGACTTTTGCGATGTCGATGAATGATGGATCGACCGCTGCTCAGTATTGTTTTGGTACGAGTGAAAAGATGTGCGCAGCGATCGGTTTGTCACGAATGTGCAGGCGATTACGTGCTACACATTCGTGCAGGGCACCAGACTTGACTGCGACACCCTCACTGGCCACATTGCCAACAGCGACTACGATTTCGCCTCGATGCAACCCGAGTTCGTGGAAGGCATGTGCAGAGAGTACCTGGACACATCGGAATGCGACGCCCTGCCGTTGCCGTAATTGGCGTATCCAATAACCGAGGTTGCAAAGCTTGTGTTGCCGCCTGATTTCATTGAGGCCTGCACCCCCAAGGAATTCCCCAGAGTTTTCGCAAAAAACACCGTACTCGAATGCGGTGCCATTATCCCGTTCAGCGCGGCAGGCAGCAAACCAATCGAGAGCATTTCTAGCAGTGTAATCACTTGAACACCATGGCATCCACTTGCCCACTGATTCGACAGATTCAATAACCGCAGAGGTGAAATTCTCCGCGTCTGAATCGGAAAATGGTCTGAGAATCAGGCCAGAGAAGGAAATTGTGGACAGTTCCATGAGATCTGCTTCAGGGTTGAGCGTGCTGAGCTAATCCGAGGCGCGCCGGATTGAGTTCGATCAACACAGACTCGGTCTTTTGAGGCACGGATAGCTACATGGCTCCCAATTACCGATTTCGCGCCAGCGCGGCTTGGTAGAAGCAAGGGAAGGCTTCTACGGAGCGCATCGCTGGATCAATAAAATTATCATATTGGAAAAAAATTCGCTTCTCTCTCGATAGATTTTGGGCTATAGTGTGCCTATGTGTACACAAGTGGAGGGCGCTATGCACTCATTGAAAGTTGGTATCCGTGAATTCCGCAGCCAACTGCCACACTATCTGCTTGAGGTGGGGCAGCCATTAGCTATCACTCGCCACGGTGAAACTATCGGGTACTACATCCCGACCCGAGACAAAACTGGCGTGGATGATCTGAAAGCCCTTCGAGCGGCCGCCGAAAAGCTGGATAGGCTGCTGCAGGCGTCGGGAGTCGAGCCGGACGAGATCGTTGAAGCGTTCAACACCAAGCGCCGCGAACCCAAATAATGCCGGCTGGTCATAAGGCACTGGTTCTTGATGCCAACATATTGATCCGCGCGGTGCTTGGCGAGAGGGTTCGTAATCTGATCCTGGAGAACTCTGAGAAAGTCAGGTTCTTCGTGCCGCAGGTGTGCGCCGCAGACGCAAAGAAATACCTCCCGGAAATCCTCTTAGGTAAAGGTCTGAATCCCGACTTAGCCATTCACGTGCTGGACGGCCTGATGGGACATATCCAGCTGCTGGAAGACGATTGGCTGGAAGACTTTGAGGAATCGGCCCGGCAGCGCATGCAACACCGAGACCCGGACGATTGGCCTGTGTTGGCGGCATCCCTTGCCCTCGATTGTCCGATCTGGACACAAGACGCCGATTTTTTTGGGGTCGGCGTAGTTACCTGGAGCACTCAGCACATCGAAGTTTTTTTCCGCTCCTGATCGGGAATCCACGCGATTTTCAGGCTGGTTTTCCGCCAGCGGAGTAAAGCAAAAATAGGGTCTAACAGCCGTGGGGACGCCAAATGAGAAGGCCGGCATCGAAAGATGCCGGCCTTTTTGCTTTTCGTCGAATTGTTTTCCGCCCAATCAAACTGCGACGCTAAGCCAGTTTTCTGTTTCCAGCGCGGGCACGCGCTCGAATTCTTTCAGGTTGTTTGTGACCAGCACAAGTCCCTCGCTGCGCGCATGTGCTGCAATGTGCAGATCGTTAACTCCTATCGGCTCACCGTTTCTCTCGAGGGCAGCACGGATCGAGCCGTAGTGTTGAGCTGCTTTGGGCGTGTACGGCAGCACTTCCAGACGGCTGATGAAATCATCGATCACTGCCAGATTTTCGGCACAACGCGAGCTTTTTTCTGCGCCGTGAAAAAGCTCTGCGAGTGTGATGCCGGAGATCGCCATTCTCCCGCTGTTCTTGTTGAATGTCTTCAAAACCTCGAGAGGACGCTTCTTGATCACATAGATAACGATGTTGGTGTCCAGCAGATAGCGGATCATTCGAGTGCTTCCCGCTCGTCCTGCCGCTGGGTCGCTCGCTCGGGCAAGAAGTCATCGCTGGCCTGCTGGCCGTTTATGAAGAAGCTGTCCCAAGTGTTTTCTACGGGAGCGATGATCCGCTCATTGCCGATCGCCCTGACGCTGACTCGCTTCACTCCTTCGGGCAGCCGGACTTCTGCCGGTAGTCTGACGGCCTGGGTGCGGTTGTTGATGAAAACGGTGGAAATTGCCATCTGCCAGTCCCCCTCAGAATTTGTATATAGCAGAAGTATATCCCTATTACCACCTATGTTGAAAGCTCTTTCTTTTGCTGAATTTGAAAAATTTCCTTTAGGAATCAATGGAGTAGCGGAAGGAGTGCATAACACCCTCTGGGATCGCGAGAGCCGGTGTGATATCGAGCGCTGATTATCGATGCCAATGTTTTGATCCGCGCCGTGCTTGGTTCTCGGGACAGGGATCTGTTACCCGGATTTATGTTTGTTGCGCATTGCTCCGCGGTGCTCGCGCACTCTGCCGCTTTGACCTTCCCCTGATGTCTCCGTCCCGATTCTGGACTGAAGGTATCGAGTCTTGCAGGCCTTACCGCGTACTGCCGCCCCCGCTGAAGATCACTTAATCTGAATCGGCGTCGGCGGAATAGGCTCGAAATTGTTCGGTCGGACCCTGGCGCATTTGCCCTTGAACAGCGGATGGCCCTTGCGCGTCTTTTTTTCCAGCGCGGTGATCAGAATCTGATTGCTCGGGCGGTTGTAGTAGAAGTCGATGATTTCGATGTAATCGTCCATCATCATCTGCTTGTACGGTATCGACGCTTTGACTGCATAGTCGGTAACCGAGGCCTTGAACTGCAGCCGTCCCACCAGCGGCAGGTCAAAGCGGGTGATGCCGGTTTCATCATCCGCATCAATCGTCATCATGTCAAAGTCGGTCGGATCCGGGTTTTCCGGTCTCCAGCTGCTCAGGTAGAGCGGCGCCCAGCCCCGGCACAGGAAGCGCAACTGCTCTGCCTGCGCATCAAACACGCTAAGCGCGGTCAGCAGCGCAAGGATCAGACGCAGCATCGTTATTCGCAAAACCGGAAATCCCATACGTTCCTCTGGAGAAGATGTCGCGAATTATAGGACCAGTTCACCACGGGAATCACGCGCTCTGTCGGCCGGCGAGCATGTTAAGAGGCCAGCGGACAGTACGGACACGAGCCGCGCCGCCCCAGCAGGGCTCAAGCTGCGCGACCAGTTCGCTCACCGCGTCTTTTCCGTTGGCCGCCGCGTAGCGTGCTGAAGCCGACCAGCTGCGCAGATAGCCGGCCAGATGCTCCAGCGTCCAGTCTGCCTGCATCGCCAGCGGTGGTGGTTCGATCCGCTGAAAGGGGAATGGAAGTTCGCTGTAACCGGTTTCCACATGATGACGCTCGGCGGGCCAGTACGGGCCGATCACCCGGTAATAAAAATGCTGGAGCAGCGCATTCGTCTCTTCGCCCTCAATGGTGATCACGCCGTAGCTCCATGCAGCGATCAACCCGCCGGGCTTGAGCACGCGTCTGACCTCAGCATAGAAGCGCTCCGTATCGAACCAGTGCAGCGCCTGGGCGACTGTCACCAGATCGGCAGCATGGTCAGGCAGTCCGCTGGATTCGGCCAGCGCGGCCCGGTACTCGATGCGCGGATGGGGTATCGCATGGTCGAGCTGATCGGCGCTCATGTCGGTGGCCAGCACCTGCCTGAAATGAGCCGCCAGTCCGATCGACGCTTGCCCCGAGCCTGCGCCGCAGTCCCACGCGAGATCACGCCTGCCGCATTGCGCCGCCAGCCAGCCGAACAGCGCTGCCGGGTAGTTCGGGCGGTGGCTCGCGTAATGAGTTGCGACCCTGCCGAAGTGATCCGTCGCCATTGTGTTAAAGGCGCACCAGCACCTTCGCGTTCGCGCCGCGCTCGACCTGCTGATGCGCGGCGACGATCTCGGAGAGCGGATAGATCGCGGTCGGCGGATGTCTCAGGGCCGGGTCAGTGAGGATGGCTTGTACGCTGTCGATCACTTGCCGCATCTCGGCCGGCGGCAGCTTGTAGACAATGAAGCAGTACACGCTGACAAAACCCAGGATCATCGGCCCGAAGGGCATGCTGAACTGCGGCTGATTGGAGCCGTAGACTACCGCCTTGCCCTGAAAGCGCAGCAGCTGACCATACAGCGGCGCGTGGCTGGCCGCGTCAAGGTCGATGATCGCATCGGCGCCCTGGTTGCCGGTGAGTGCCGCAACACGTTCGACCAGATTCTCGTTTTTGTAGTTGATGACGTCTGATGCGCCGATCTGGCGCGCGAGAGCGGCCTTGTCATCGTTGCTCACGATCGCGATCACGCGCGCGCCGGCCCTGCGGGCCAGCTGTGTGAGGTAGAAGCCGACACTGCCCGCAGCACCCGGCACGAGCACGGTTTTGCCCAGCAGCGAACCGCAGGCGTGCACTGCATGCATTGCAGTCATCAGCGGTATGCCGATCGATGCGCCCACCTCATGCGACACCGAATCCGGCAAGGGCACTGCCTGAGCAGCGGGCAGGATGACGAATTCGGCTGCGGTGCCGTAGGGCCGTTCCCACTGACCGTTGTAGATCCAGACGCGCTGGCCAATACGTGAGGCGTCAATGCCAGCACCCACCGCATCGATCACGCCCGCGCCATCGCTGTGCGGTGTCACTTCCGGAAAACCGCCGGCGCGCGCGGCAACGCCTGATCGGGATTTGACGTCGGACGGATTGACGCCGCTGAAAGCCATTCGGACGCGAACTTCGCCAGCCGACGGGCTCGGCTCCGGCTTGTCAATGATCTTCAGTACCTCGGCTGCCGGGCCGCGGCTGGTGTAGATGGCTGCTCGCATGGCGGATCTCCCTCGTTGAGACTGGATGTCTGAATTTTTTTGCAACATTGATGCAGTAATGTCAGCAGAGCGCCGAATTCTAAAGCAGCCAGTCATGGCAAAGCGTCAAAAGAAGCGGCTTTCATGTTAGGCAACAATGCTGGCTCGTCAGGCTCTGTTAAACTTGCCAGTCCGCTCAGGGCGTTTCCGCCCGGCCATTCGGGTGACCTCGCCCTCTCTCATTTTTCAGGATTTGCTATGCCAGGTTTGCTGCCCAACGTCGATCCCGACGGACTGCTTGAATTTTCGGTGGTCTACACCGATCGCTCACTGAACCACATGTCCAAAGCCTTCATGGGCGTGATCAATGACATCTCCGGCATTCTCAAGGAGGTCTACAACGCGAAGTCGGCAGTCGTCGTCCCGGGCAGCGGTACTTACGGCATGGAAGCGGTTGCGCGTCAGTTCGCCACCGATCGCAAGTGCCTGGTCATTCGCAACGGCTGGTTCAGCTACCGCTGGACGCAGATCTTCGAGATGGGCCACCTCTCCGATCAGCTGCACGTGATTCAGGGCCGTCAGCCGGCCGAAGGTTTCGAGGCCGCGTATGCGCCGCCGCCGATCGAGGAAGTGACCGCATGGATCCGCGAGAACAAGCCTGCCGTAGTGTTCGCGCCGCACGTCGAAACATCGGCCGGCATGATTCTTCCGAATGACTATCTGCGCGCAATCGGCGAGGCTGTCGAGTCGGTCGATGGCCTGTTCGTGCTGGACTGCATCGCCTCCGGCGCGATGTGGGTGGACATGGTCGCATCCAAGGTCGATGTGATCGTCAGCGCGCCGCAGAAGGGCTGGAGCAGCTCGCCGTGCTGCGCACTGATCGCGATGAGCGAGCGTGCCCGCCAGAAGATCGATGGCACCACCAGCACCAGCTATTCCTGCGATCTGAAGAAGTGGCTGCAGATCGTCGAGACGTATGAAAAAGGTTCGCACATCTACCACACCACGATGCCCACCGATTCGCTGCGCGTGCTGCGCGACACGATGAGAGAAACGCAGGCTGCAGGTTTTGCGAACCTGAAAAAAGCACAGGAAGATCTGGGCGCCAAAGTGCGCAAGATGCTCGAATCGAAAGGTTTCAAGAGCGTCGCCGCCACCGGCTATCAGGCGCCTTGCGTGGTCGTCAGTTACACCACGGATCCCGAGATCCAGAACGGCAAAAAATTCATGGAAGTCGGGCTGCAGACGGCGGCCGGCGTCCCGCTGCAGGTCGGCGAGCGCAGCGATTTCCGCACGTTCCGTATTGGTCTGTTCGGCCTTGAAAAACTGATGCACGTCGATCGCACCGTGCAGCTCTTGTCCGCGGCGCTGGACAAGATCACCGAGCCGGCGATGGCAAAGTAATCCAGCCTGACGTAAAAAACGAGGCCGCCGTACCAGAGGTAGGGCGGCCTTTTTGCATGATGGGCTTCAGACCCGCACCCGGAACGGATTGAAATCCGTGCCGATATCCAGATAGTCTTCCTCTTCCTTGCGCTTGAGCCAGCCAACGATCTGATAGGTGACCGGGGTCATGACGACCTCCCAGCCGGTTTTCAGGAAGTACTGGGCAATCGCGACGGATATCACTTGCTCGGTCGGCCAGATTGCATAAAAAGCCAACATGTAAAACAGCGATGAATCGATCGCTTCACCGACAGCCGTGGAGCCTATCGTGCGCATCCACAGGAAGCGTCCGCCCGACCAGATCTTCATTTTTGCCATCACGTAGGCATTGGCAAGGCTGCCTGCCCAGAACGCGGTGATGGAGGCGACTATGATGCGCCAGGTGTTGCCGAAGACTGTCTCCAGACCTTGCTGGTAACTCGACATGTAGTCGTTACTGGCCGGTGTGAGCGACACGACGACCAGCGACATGATGGCGGCAAACACCAGCGCCGCAAAGCCCGCCCACACCGCGCGACGGTCATGCGCGTAGCCATAGACCTCGGTGAGTATGTCGCCGAACAGATAAGAGATCGGAAAAAAAAGTATGCCTGCGCCATACGTGACCTCACCCAGCACGGGCAGGGTAATCACCGCCGCCTTGCCCGCGCCGATCAGGTTCGAGCACAGCAGCACCGTCACAAAAGCCGCCAGCAGCAGGTCGTAATAGCGGTAGCGTCTTGTGGGCTGACTGGACATGAGATGGCGTGCCGGCAAATTTAGTCTTTGGGCTTCAGCTTGCAGCGTCCGCGCTCCGAGAACAGCCGGGGCTTGTAATAGCCAAAGGTTTTCGGATCAGCGAGATTGATGTCTTCCTGGGTCAGATAGCGCCCTTTGCTCGTCACGTACTCATTTGCCAGCAGGAAGTTGCCGCTGTCGAGCTCGATCTTGTAAAAATATTGCTCAAGAAATCGGCTGTCAGTGCGCGTCTGATCTTCATGCGCGATGATTTTATTCTCTTCCCATTTATCGACGATCACCGGTATCGGCTTGTCCTTGTGAGCATCACGTCGCGAGATTTTCTGCGCTCTTTCGTCGATGAGGAAATTGAAGTTGCACAGATTCGGATACTCGCGGCAGACGAAGTCATTACCGCGCAGCTTGGGCACGGTGCACTGGTAGACAGCTGCCTGTGCATGGTCAAGGCTGATCGAGCTCAGCAGCAGCGCCAGCAGCAGGCGTACGAGGTCTGACTGTTTTACGTTCATGTCGTCGGCAGGCAGAAGGGGGTCAGGGCGGTCTTGCCGATTATAAAGTACCCCGGAGCCGCCAGCGTCCTGACTCAGTAGGCGGGCAACTCGACCTCGAAGCGAGTGCCTTTGCCCTCGCTGCTCTGAAACCGCAGGTCGCCCCGGTGCGCATTAACGACGGTGCGGGACAGCCAGAGTCCGACGCCCATGCCCTGTGCCTTGTTGGTCTTGAACAGCTCGAATACCGAGGGCTGCAGCTCGTCGGGGATGCCCACGCCATTGTCGCTGACGTGCAGCATCAGGCGGCCATCGATGTTTTCTGTGCGCACTTCGATGGTTTTGACGGGTTCTGGTTTGGCGGCCAGCGCATCCAGCGAATTGTTCAGCAGATTGAGTATGACCTGCTGCAGCTGGGTCGTGTCGCCGTGTATCTTCAGGCCGCTCTCCAGTCGCACCGTGACCTTCACGTTTTCTTGGATGGCCCGCGGTTCCACCAGCGCCAGCGTGTCTCTGACCAGGTCGTCGAAGTGTATCAGCCCGTGCTGCTTGTCGGAATGCTCGAACATGTGGCGCAGCTTTGTGATGATATTGGCGGCGCGTCGATTATCCATGATCACCGAATCAAGGAATTTGCGCGCGCCTTGCACGTCGACTTCCGTGTCGTTCAGCTTGCGCTCCACCAGCTGCGCATTCAAGCGGATCGCGCACAGGGGCTGGTTCAGCTCATGTGCAAGGCTGGCGACCAGCGCGCCCATGCCGGCGGTCTTGTTGGAGAGCGTCAGCTGGCGAATGATTTCCTCGCGTTCGGTCAGCAGCGACTGCAGCTCTTCGCGATGACGTTTCAGCAGGCTGGCCTGTGCCTCCGCCGCGGCGAGACTGCGCTCGGTCTCCAGGTTCTTCTGTTCGCGCAGGTCGAGAAAGATGCGCAAAAAGCCAATGTTCACCAGCGTGATCGCAATGAACTGACCGGCAATCATCACATACTGGTCAATGCCCGGCGCGTAGATGCCCTCGGCGCCCAGACCCGCGGCGACCAGTATCGCCTTGATACCGAGGGTGCTGCAGAATGCCAGGCCGCCAATCATCAGCAGCCGGGGCCCCAGCGTCTGTAATTGCGGAAGCATGCGGTGGCCTGTCAGGAAGTAGTCGAAGCACACGATCGCATAAAAACCGAAGAACATCACCGACAGCGGTGCGTCAGGCGTGCCGGCCTCATAGGCAAACACCAGCCACAGGTAGTAGCCGAGCGCAGCCACGATATGAGCGATGATCGCAGGACCCACCGGCTCAGGCAGGAACATCCGCAGCGCGACGCAGCGGCCCATATTCCCCGCCAGCATCAGCAACTGTCCGACATAGATGAAAACGAATTCGCCGAACTGCTCGCGCATGGACAGAAAGACGATCGACACGCCGCTGACCAGGCCTGACGAGCACCATAACCAGACCTGAATGTTCCGCTGTTCCGACAGCGCGAACCAGATCACGCCATGCACGACCAGATAGGCCATGCAAATCATGAAGATCGTGGTTTGTATGTGTATCGGCATGCGCTTGGTCCGACGAATCCCGGCCTTGCCAATCAGCTCTGGTTGGTCTGCTCGGGCGCGGTCGTGGCCGCTGCCACAGCGGCTTCTGGTTTGGGAGGATCGATGGCGATCAGCTGGCCGTGCACGCTCGCGCCGGGCTCGACGGTGATCGACTGGTGGCTGATATTCCCGCGCACTTCAGAGCCATTGGTGAGTTCGACATTGCCGCTGGCGATGATATTGCCGATCACCTTGCCGCCCACGCTCACATTTTGCGCACGGATGTCGCCATGAATCTCGGCGGCAGGGCCAATGATCAGCCAGCGCTCGTCGCCATCGGACTGTTCGACATTGCCTTCGAGCCGGCCATCGATACGTATGCTCTCGTCGACATGCAGAGTGCCTGTCAGACGCGTGTCTGCGCCCAGCACGGAGCCGACTCGCTGCAGCGCCTTGCGGCGTGACGATGATTTCATTTTTTGAAACTTTTTAGGGCGGACTTCAAACCTTCACCCTAACAGCCGCATTGATTGCTGGCAACTGTACTCCGGGGCAGGGGCCCGCTCAAAACCCTTCGAGCAATTGCACTGGCTGCTGAGCGCCGCGGTATTCCTGTTCCAGGTCGCCCATTGCGGGCGGGCCGGGCGGCTGCTGCGCGGCCGGGCTGCCCGGTGCGAAATCATCCAGTCCTGCTTGCATCGGGACGCCATTCGAGGGTGCGCTGGCGGGCCGTGGTTCGATGTCCGCCATGGGCACGGCGGGGTCTGCGGCGGACGCGGCACGGCAGAGCGCGAGCGTCAGCGAGGCAAAGAGCAGGAATGTTTTCATCGGGGGGCTTGCGTGATGGGTAAGCGTTGATATTCGCCGCTGATGATAACGGCGATCGGCTCGCGGCAGCAATCGCAGGATCGGCAGGATCGGCAGGGTCGGCAGGGTCGGCATGCTAGCATTCGGCACAGTCTTTTCCCTGCGAGCGCCGGATGAATACCATCAAGATCGACTTTGTCTCAGATATCGCCTGTCCGTGGTGCGCGGTCGGTCTGGCTTCGCTGGAGCAGGCGATCGACCGGGTGAAAGACACTGTCGGGGTCGAGCTTCATTTTCAGCCCTTCGAGCTGAATCCTCAGATGGGGGCCGAGGGCGAAGATGTCACCGAACACCTGATGCGCAAATACCAGATCTCGCCCGAGCAGGTCGCGCAGAACCAGGCGCGCATCGCAGCGCGCGGCGCTGAACTGGGGTTTACCTTCAATCAGCGCAAGCGCATCGTCAACACGTTCGACGCACACCGTTTGCTGCACTGGGCCGAGACCGAAGGCCAAGCCGGAGATCAGCACCGGTTGAAGCGCGCAATGCTGGAGGCGTATTTCACGCTGGGCGAGGATCCGTCGGATCACGCGGTGCTGCTGGAAGTGGTGCAGCGCGCGGGTCTGGATCGTGCGCGTGCACATCAGGTCTTGTCCGGCGACGAGTTCAGCCATGCGGTGCGGGAGCGCGAACAGCGCTTTCTGTCACAGGGCATCAATTCCGTGCCCTCAGTGATCATCAATGAGCGCTACATGGTGCAGGGCGGGCAGCCGGTGGAGATGTTCGAGCAGGCGCTGCGTCAGGTGGCGCAGCAGGGGTGAACCCCCCGCCCCGGTTGCCGGTTACTTGCAGGCCGCTTTGCCGCCCCAGTTGCCGGTTGTGATTTCGCCATTCAGGCTGACTGGTTTGTACCAGCCGCTTTCGCGCGCATTCGCGAACTTGCCGGTGCCGCCCTTGCGCACATACGTCCCCATGCGAGCGGTGCGTCCCTGCGAGAATGCGTAGGTAAGGACGTCGCCTGCGGTATCCTCCACCGCGCACAGGCCCTCGGCCTCGACGCTGCCGTCGGCATACACGACCGCGCCGCCCGTGCACTGCCCGCTCAGCTGGTTATATTTCGATCCCTCGGGTGCGTACAGCTGCGTAGATGAACGAAAATGAATGAAGGTGGTCTTGTTGCCCATGTCGATGCGCTGTTCTCCGGTATCGACGCTGGTGTATTCACCGCAAAGATCGGCGTCCTTGGCCATCACGGCGGTCGCCGGGGCGAGACAGAGTGTCAGGGTAAGCAGCAGCGTTTTTTTCATCGGAGCCTCGTGCTTTATTCGTCGTGTTTTCGTGTTTATAAGTCAGCAATCCTGTCAAAGCCGGCACAGTGTGCCACGTTCCTGAAAATTGCGTGCAAGCCCGGCCCCATGGCCTGATCCACCCCGCATGAATCCCGTTCGCTCAGCAGATATCTTTTGCAAGGTCATCGACAATTTCGGTGATGCCGGCGTGTGCTGGCGGCTGGCGCGCGCGATGGCGCGGGCGGGTCTGTCGGTTCGCTTGTGGATGGATGATCTGCAGCGATTACAGCGTCTTCGTCCCGCAGTCGAGCCGTCACGCGATCATCAGCCGCTTGATGGTTTCACGCTGCTGCGCTGGAATGATGCGGTAACTGTCGCTTATGAGCCCGCCGATCTGGTGATCGAAGCATTTGCCTGCCGGATGCCGGAATCCATGCTGGAAGCGCTCGCGCATGCCCGACCGCGTCGCGCATGGATCAATCTTGAGTATCTGTCTGCCGAGCGCTGGACAAAGGACAGTCATGCGTTGCCTTCGCCGCATCCCCGACTGCCGCTGACGCAGTATTTCTTCTTTCCGGGTTTTGAGCAGGGAACCGGAGGCCTGATCCGCGAAGCCGGCCTGGCTGCGGCGCGCGCCTCGTTTGATTCTCAGGCCCGGGCGAACTGGCTGGCGCAGCTGGGCGTGCCGCTGCAACCCGGCGAGAGTGATGCGCTACTGGTGTCAATGTTCAGTTATCCGCAAGCGCCGGTCGAGGCCCTGCTGACGGCAATGCAGTCAGGGCCGCGCGTGCATTGTCTGGTGCCGGAGGGTGTTGCAGAGGAAGCGGTGGCGCGAGTGCTCGGAACTCGTCCGCGCGCGGGTGCCCGCATCTCTCGCGGCAGTCTTTCGCTTAGCGTGGTTCCTTTTCTTGAACCCGATGAATATGACAGGCTGCTGTGGAGCTGCGATCTGAATTTCGTGCGCGGCGAAGACAGTCTGGTCAGGGCGCACTGGGCGGGGCGGCCATTCGTCTGGCAGCTGTATCCGCAGCAAGCGCGTGCGCAGCAGCCCAAGCTGGATGCGTTTCTGCAGGTGTTTTTACAAGGTCTGGACCCCGATATCAGTGATCGCGTGGATTCATTCTGGCAGTGGTGGAATGCAGATACACCGGCGGGCGTTCCGGACTGGCCGGCCCTCTGCGACATGCTGCCCCGCTGGGATGCGCATGTGCATCAATGGGCGCGCAAAGTGACGGATGCCGGCGAGCTGTCGCAGTCGGTCATCGAGTTTGCGGGCAAAATCAGGTAAAATCCGCCGGTTTTGCACTGGCTGGTGCTGACAAAAATAGCAATGGCCATGACAATCGCCGGCTTTCTCCGGTCAGGGCATGCGTCAGCCCTTTTCAGAACTACTCTCAATCATTATGAAAACTGCACAAGAAATCCGCGTCGGTAATGTCGTGATGGTCTCCGGCCAGCCGATGGTGGTCATCAAGACCGAATTTTCCAAGTCTGGCCGCAATGCCTCTGTGGTCAAGATGAAAATGAAGAACCTGCTGACCGAGGGCGCCCAGGAAGCGGTCTACAAATCGGACGAAAAATTCGATGTGGTCGTCCTCGACCGCAAGGAAGCTACTTACTCCTACTTTGCCGATCCTCTGTACGTGTTCATGGATGCCGACTACAACCAGTACGAAGTCGAGTCCGACAACATGGGCGACGCCATCCACTATCTGGAAGACGGCATGGCTTGCGAAGTCGTGTTCTACAACGACAAGGCAATCTCGGTCGAGTTGCCCACCACCGTCGTGCGCGAAATCACCTATACCGAGCCCGCCGTGAAAGGCGATACCTCGGGCAAGGTGCTCAAGCCCGCGAAGATCGCGACCGGCTTTGAAGTATCGGTGCCGCTGTTCGTCGATCAGGGCGACAAGATCGAGATCGACACCCGTACCGGCGAGTACAAGCGCCGCGTCTGATTGCGCATCAGCGCGACAATAAAAAACCGCAGCCGATGCTGCGGTTTTTTTATGTGCGTCATTTTTTCGGATTTTTGCCAGTGAGATCCTGATGCGAGGGAACTTTGGCCATGGGCAATGGCCGAAGGAATCAGTGTGCAGCCATCATGGCCGCGCGTTCACACCGATTCAGGAGATCCGATGCTCAAATCAGAAAAGTTTTTCAGTAAACGCGATGCCAGTACGCCGGCGGGCGCAGCGCAGCCTTCCGGTGACAAGCCCGGATCTGGCCTGGCGGTCGCGACGCCGGCGATAGTCAGCAGTCCGCGCATGGTGCCTGCCTCGATCGCATCGGGTCCGGGCAGTCTGTCGAATGCCGCCGGCTCCGGTGAGGCGCGCAGTAAGCTCATCGTTGGCCCCAACATCAAGCTCAAAGGCGTGGAGATCACGGATTGCGACACGCTGGTGGTTGAAGGCCGGGTCGAAGCCAGCATCAGCTCTCGTGTCGTGCAGATTTCGGATCGCGGCGCTTTTTCCGGTCATGCCGAATTTGATGTCGCAGAAATCCGGGGTGAATTCGATGGTGATCTGACAGTCCGGCAAAAACTGGTGGTGTATTCAACGGGTCGTGTCAGTGGCAAGGTCCGTTATGGCAAGCTGGTGATCGAGGAGGGCGGACAGCTGACGGGCGATGTGCAGTTGTCCGTGGCCGGCGCGCCGGGCGGCGCGAAAGGGCTGACGGTCGCGGTGGATAACGGCTGAGACAAAGCCCGTTGATCGCGCTGACGCCGGATGTATTTATCCGGCGTCAGGCGTTGCAGGCCGCCGTGTCATGAAATTCTTTGAACGGAATTTGCAGACAAAATGCAGCCGGGCTTCGCCGGCCGAGCCCGGTTTCACCCGGTGGAACTTCAGCTTCGTCACCGGCTGCTCCGGCTCCTGATGCACCGGCCGTCCCTCAGGTTCGGTCGATGTGAAGTAGGTGTTCGCGGTGAAGGCGATCCTGCCCGTGTCACAATCAAAATAATTCACGTACGTCGACGACTGGTAGGGCGTTTTGTCCGGCCCGTATTGTGGCGCCGACCATGAGGTGCGCAGGAAGGCGCGCAGATATTCTTCCTCCCGCACGATGCTGGTCATATCCACATACCAGCTGGTGGTCTTGTCCTTGTCCTCGGTTTCGGAAATCAGTTTCCAGTCAGTCGCTTGCGCGGATGCGGAGATCAGCGCAACGCTCAGGGCGGCCAGTATGTTTTTCATCGGGTCTCCGGATCACCAGTGTCTCGCGACAAATCCTACCGGAAAGCCCTCCGGTTTGCCGGGGGCAGGTGCATTGCCGACTCACCGGCCGTCGTAGCCCAGCCGTCGTGACACATCCTGAGCGCATGCCATCACCCGGCGAGCGATCTCGCCATTCCAGCTGACATCGAAACTGCCGGACGGTCCGATCGCCGTAATGCCCAGCCGTATCGCGCCGGTATGCTCGAACACCGGGGCGCAGATCGCATTGATGCCCGGGATGGGCTCGCCTTGCACGCGCGCCATGCCGCGCTTGCGCACGTCCGACAATAGTTCTTCCAGCGCCGCGGCCTTCCGGCCGGGTGCGCCAAATGCGCCAGCGATCCCGTTGCGCTTTTCCAGATCAATCATGCGCTCGACCTGTCGTGGCGGGAGGAAGGCGGCAAATACCCGGCCGGTCGCGGTCGCCTGTATCGACATGACCGTGCCGGTGCGCATGTTCACGTGAATCGGGTAGCTCGATTCGGCGATGTAGATGATGGTCGGCCCCTGATTGCCCAGCACCGAAAGGCCAATCGTCTGATCGATCTCTGCGGCCAGCCGCGTGATCATCGGTATCGCGATCCGCACCGGATCCAGCAGGTGCAGGCTGATCAGTCCCAGCTGCAGCGCGAACGGCCCCAGCTCGTAACGGCCTGTCAGCGGGTTTTGTTCGATCAGACCGAAACTGGCGAAGCTGACCAGATAGGGATGCGCCTTGGCCGAGGGCATACCGGCCTTGCGCGCCAGATCGCCCAGACTCATCGGCCCGCCTTCCTCGACCAGCGCGGTCAGCAGCCGGCCGCCGATCTCGATCGACTGTATGCCGCGGCGGCTTTTTTCCGCAGGTGCTTCGGCTTTGTGGGGCATGTTGGCGAGATGTTAAGGGCGGGTTCGGTTAGTGTGGTTTGGGTCAGAAATTCGTCTATAACAAACGCATTGACTAAAAACGAAGACCATCTTACCCTGTCCGGCACACAATGAACAGCCGCCCGCAACCCGCCGGGCCGTCCGATACGGAGCCACTCATGAGCGCCAAGCCCTTCGCCTCTCAGGCCGACCTCGAAGAGAAAAAGACCAGTTTCATCAAGCTGTCCGACAATGCCTATGCGTACACTGCCGAGGGCGATCCGAACTCCGGCGTGATCATCGGCGACGATTCGGTGATGGTGATCGACACCACCGCCACGCCCGTGATGGCGCAGGCGCTGATAAAACATATCCGCGAGATCACCGATCTGCCGATCAAGTACGTGACGCTGACTCACTATCACGCAGTGCGCGTGCTGGGCGCATCGGCGTATGCCAAAGAAGGCGCGCAGCAGGTGATCGCCTCGCGCGGCACCTACGAGCTGATCGTCGAGCGCGGCGAGCAGGACATGAAATCCGAGATCGACCGCTTTCCCCGCCTGTTCGCCGGCGTAGAATCGGTGCCCGGCCTGACCTGGCCGTCACTGGTGTTCGAGCGCGAGCTGACGCTCTTCATGGGCAAGCTGGAAGTGAAGATCATGCATGTGGGCATGGGTCACACCAAGGGTGACACCATCGTCTGGATACCTTCGCAAAAAGTCTTGTTCTCGGGTGATCTGGTCGAGTACGAGGCGGCCGCCTACACCGGAGATGCGCAGCTTGAAGAATGGCCACAGACGCTGGAAGTGCTGCGGGCGATGGGTGCGCAAAAACTGGTGCCCGGACGCGGGCCGGCGCTGATGAACCCTGAGCAAGTGAATCAGGGGCTGGATTACACCAAAGATTTCGTTACCACCTTGCTCTCCAGCGCGAAAGAAGCGGTGCAGGCCGGTTACGACCTGAAAGGCGCGATGGCGCATGTGCGCAAGCACATGGATGGCAAGTTCGGGCACGTGTTCATTTACGAGCACTGTCTGCCGTTCGATGTCACGCGCGCAGTGGATGAGGCCAGTGGCATCAAGCATCCGCGCATCTGGACCGCAGAACGCGACAAGGAAATGTGGCACGCGCTGCAGAGCTGAACACACATGGTTCACGCGATGCACCAGACTTACACTTATACGAAGTTCCCTTTTGCCGCGCCCGCCGAACTGAACAGCGGCGACGTGAGGCGCCATCCTCTGGTGGTCGTTGGTGCCGGCCCGGTAGGGCTGGCGGCGGCCATCGATGCGCGTCAGCACGGCATTCCCGTGCTGCTGCTTGATGATGACGACACCGTGTCGGTCGGCTCGCGCGGCCTGTGCTACGCAAAGCGCACGCTGGAGATACTCGATCGTCTGGGCTGCGGCGATCCGGTTGCCGGCAAAGGTGTGGGCTGGGATGTCGGGCGCACATTCTTTCGCGACGAGGAAGTCTTCAGCTTCAACCTGCGGCCGCAGCCGGGCTACAAGCGCCCCGGCATGGTCAACCTGCAGCAGTACTATCTGGAAGAGTACCTGGTAAGGCGCGCGCAGGAAGCGGGCGTGAACCTGCGCTGGAAGAACAAGGTGGCTGCCGTGCAAGCGCATGACGATCATGTGCGCCTGCAGGTAGAGACGCCGGCGGGCAGCTACGCCGTAGAGGCCGACTGGCTGATCGTCTGCGATGGCGCGCGCAGCCCGATACGCACGATGCTGGGTCTGGATATCGAAGGCAAGGTCTTCATGGATCGCTTTCTGATCGCCGACGTGCTGATGAAAGCCGATTTTCCGGCAGAGCGCTGGTTCTGGTTCGATCCGCCGTTTCATCCCGATCAGTCAGTGCTGCTGCACCGGGAGGCCGACGATGTCTATCGAATCGATTTTCAGCTTGGCTGGGATGCCGATCCCGAAGAGGAAAAAAAGCCCGAAAAAGTTATTCCGCGCATACGCGCGATGCTGGGCGACGAGCGCGAGTTCACCCTCGAATGGGTCAGCGTGTATACCTTCCAGTGCCGGCGCATGAACGACTTTCGCCACGGACGCTGCCTGTTTGCCGGCGATGCCGCGCATCAGGTGTCGCCTTTTGGCGCGCGCGGCGCGAACTCCGGCGTGCAGGATGCCGACAACCTGATCTGGAAACTCAAGCTGGTGATGGACGGCCGCGCTCCGTTGCGTTTGCTGGACACCTATAGTGACGAGCGCGGGTTCGCCGCGGACGAAAATATCCTCAACTCGACCCGTTCGACCGACTTCATCACACCCAAGGGCAAGATCAGCAAGACCTTCCGCAACGCGGTGCTGGAGCTCTCGCGTGAATTGCCGTTCGCGCGACAGCTGGTCAACTCGGGCCGTCTGTCCGTGCCGAGCTTTCTGACAACGTCTTTGCTGAATACCCCGGACAGCGAGCGCTTTGCCGGTGACATGCAGCCGGGTGCGCCGATGGACGATGCCCCCGTAGATATCTCGGGCAAGGCAGGCTGGCTGGTCGATCACACGGGCGGACATTTTCTGCTGCTGTATTTTTGCGATGATCCGTCGGCGCTTTCAGAGCCCATGCTGCAGCAGCTACAGGGGCTGGCGACGGCGAGCATACCCGTGCAGACCCTTGTCATTGCTCGCAAGTCGGGCGCCTGCCCGCTTCACTGTGTGATCGATCGCAAGGGCTTCGCATTCGATCGTTATGATGCCCGGCCCGGTACCGTGTACCTGATCAGGCCGGATCAGCATGTCGCGGCCCGCTGGCGCGAGGCGGAAGTGTCCCGCATCGTTGCTGCTGTCGCCCGTGCCACGGCCAATTTTTCCGGGGACTGAACTCATGTCACTGATACTAGCGCCGAATTTTCGCGAAGAGGGCAAGCGTTATTTTCGCGATTACTCGCCGGGCGATGATTTTTACCAGAGCCTGATCGATCTGCACCGCGGACTGAGTGATGAGCAGAGCGCGCAGCTGAACGCAAAACTGATACTGATACTCTCCAACCATATCGGTGACCTGACCGTACTTCGCGAGGCGATGACGCTGGCGCGAAGCGGCATCGCCGAATCCTGAATCATCTGCCGGAGGACTTATGCTGATCGAGCGTATTCATCATGTCGCCTATCGCTGCAAAGATGCAAAGCAAACCGTCGACTGGTACACAAAGCATCTTGGAATGAAATTCATCCTCGCGATCGCAGAGAATGAAGTGCCCTCGACCAAGGCGCCTGATCCTTATATGCATGTCTTTCTTGATGCGGGCAATGGTAATGTGCTGGCGTTTTTCGAGCTGCCGACGCAGCCCGAGATGGACCGCGATCGCAATACGCCCGCCTGGGTGCAGCATCTGGCGATGAAGGTCGATTCCCTGCAGACGCTGCTGGACGCGAAGGCCAGACTGGAGGCGGCAGGCATCGAGGTGATCGGCCCCACCGATCACACGATTTTCAAGAGCATCTATTTTTTCGATCCGAACGGACACCGGCTGGAACTGGCCTTCGATTGTGGCACCGACGAGATGTACCAGAAGCTCGACGAGGTGAAATGGGACATGCTCGACGAGTGGAGCAAGACGAAGAAAGCGCCGATGCATGCTCGCTGGATGCATGACGGCAGCCTGTCCCGTGCAGAGGTCACACCGTGAGCCAACGACATCCGAACGACCCCTCGCTGCGCAGCTGGATTGACTCTGCCAATCTCGCCGGCAGCGATTTTCCGATACAGAATCTTCCCTTTGGCGTGTTCAGCACTTCGGAGCAGCCAGCGCCGCGCGCGGGAGTCGCCATTGGCGATCAGGTGCTGGACTTGTCCGTGCTGGAATCCGCCGCGCTGCTGACGCCGTCACCGCACAAAGTATTCGATCGTCCGGTGCTGAATGACTTCATCGCGCTGGGGCAGCCGGTATGGCAGGCCACGCGGGAGCAGATCAGCCTGCTGCTGCGCGAGGATGACGCGCGGCTTCGTGACGATGCAGCGCTGCGCGCTCGCGCGCTGGTGCCGATGCGGCAGGCCGTGATGCACCTGCCGGTGACCATCGGCGGCTACACGGATTTTTATTCCTCGAAAGAGCATGCGACGAATGTGGGCTCCATGTTCCGCGATCCCGCCAATGCCTTGCTGCCGAACTGGCTGCATCTGCCGGTCGGTTACAACGGTCGGGCGAGCTCGGTGATCATCAGCGGCACCGACATTCGTCGTCCTATGGGGCAGGTCAAGCCGCCGAATGCCGAGTCACCGTCGTTTGCGCGCTGCGCAAAGCTGGATTTCGAACTGGAGACAGCGTTCATCATGGGCGCAAACACGTCTTTGGGAGAGCCGGTTACAGTCGATCAGGCCGAGTCGCTGATCTTTGGCATGGTGCTGCTCAATGACTGGAGCGCCCGCGATATCCAGCAATGGGAATATGTGCCGCTGGGACCCTTCAATGCAAAAACCTTCGCGACCTCCATCTCGCCCTGGATCGTGACGATGCAGGCGCTGGAGCCTTTCCGCGTGCCGGGGCCGGTGCAAGAGCCGCAGCCGCTGCCGTATCTGCGCCAGCAGGGCGCGCACAGCTTCGATATCTCCTTGTCGGTCGATTTGCAGCCGCAGGATGCCGATCGAGCCACCACGATCTGCCGCACTAGCTATCGCGCGATGTACTGGAGCATGGCGCAGCAGCTCGCGCATCACACGGTATCGGGCTGCAATGTGTGCGTCGGCGATCTGATGGCATCGGGCACGATCAGTGGCAGCACGCCCGATTCATTCGGAAGCCTGCTGGAGCTGGCATGGAACGGACAACGTCCGCTGACACTCGCCGACGGCAAAACTCAGCGAAGCTTTCTCGAAGATGGCGATCTGGTGACAATGCGTGGCTGGTGTGAGGGCGAGTCTTACCGGATCGGGTTTGGTGCGGTGCAAGGGCGTGTGCTGCCGCCAAACCGTCAGAGCGCCTGAAATTCCACACGGGCTCTGGTCAGAAGTTATCATTGCGGGCGTTGCAGGCGCGAATGTAATCAGCGCGCGCCTTTATCAGTAGTTGAAAGCAGACGGGAAAACCCGCGCTCTCGGAGGAGACATGCAGGAACCAGATTTGCTGGACACCGAGTCCAGTCCGCGCCACGGCCTCTGGGGCCAGCGGCTTTATCAATTGACCCGGCTGTTCGCGATAGCCGGCGGGCTGGGTTTTGTCGCGCTGGTCGTCATGTCACTGATTTCCATCGTCGGGCGCAAGGTCGCATCAATGCCCGTGCCCGGCGATATCGAGGTCATGCAGATGGGCACGGCAGTGGCCTCGGCGGCGATGCTCGCCTATTGCGAGATGGAGCGCCATCATCTGCGCGTGGATTTTTTTACCGCGAATGTGTCGGCCAGTCTGCGCGAGCGACTCGATTCGCTGTCGCATCTGCTGCTGGCGCTGGTTGCCGTGCTCGTGGCGTGGCGCACGGGCGCCGCCGCGATCTCGCTGAAAGAGGCTGGTGAGACGTCCATGATTCTCGCGTGGCCGGTGTGGATGGTGGTTGCTGCGCTGGTGCCGAGTTTTCTGCTGCTGGCACTGGCGGGCATGTACAACGCCGTGCGCCACTGGCAAACAGCGTCAGAGGGAGCGCTCGCATGAGCGGCATGAGCGGAATGAGCGGAATGACGATCGGTCTGATCATGTTTGCGGTGCTGCTGCTGATGCTCGCCTTGCGCGTGCACATCGGCATCGGCATGTTCATCATCGGCGCGGCCGGTTTTCTGGTGATGAATGACTATGCGTGGGCGCCCCTGCTCAACGCCGTCAAAAATCTCGCATACTCACGCTTCTCCAACTACGACCTCGCGGTGATACCGCTGTTCATGCTGATGGGCCAGTTCGCGACCAATGGTGGCCTGTCGCGCGCGCTGTTCACCTGCGTGAACAATTTCGTCGGCCACTTCCGCGGCGGCGTGGCGATGGCGTCGGTCGGCGCGTGCGCGGCATTCGGCGCGATCTGCGGATCGTCGCTGGCCACGGCGGCCACCATGGGTCAGGTCGCCTTGCCGGAGCTGCGACGCTATAACTATGCCGGCTCGCTGGCCACCGGCGCGCTGGCGGCGGGCGGAACGCTCGGCATCATGATCCCGCCCTCAGTGCCGCTGGTGATCTACGCGGTGCTCACGCAAGAATCGATCGGCAAGCTGTTCATGGCGGCCATTATTCCCGGCGTGATTGCGATGCTCGGCTACATGATCGTGATCCGCATCGTGGTGGCGCTGAAACCAGAGGCCGGGCCCGCAGGCGAGCGTGTTCCGCTGGGCGTGGCGCTGCGCTCGCTACTGGGCGTGACGCCTATCCTGCTGGTGTTCGTGGTGGTCATCGTCGGCATCTATGGCGGCTGGGCGAATCCAACCGAGGCGGCGTCAATCGGCGTTTTCGCCTGCGGCGTGCTGGCCATCCTGGGCGGTATGCGTGCCGAGGGAATTATCCGTAGCCTTACCGGCACCGCGCAGGCGACCGCGATGATTTTTCTGGTGCTGCTGGGTGCGGACATGCTGAATGCCGGCCTCGCGATTACCCAGATGCCGACCGAGCTGGCCAGCTGGGTACAGGGCAGCGGGCTGCCGCCACTCTCGGTGATCTTCGCGATCCTGCTGATCTATATTTTCCTCGGCTGCGTGATGGATTCGCTGGCAATGATCCTGCTGACGATTCCGATTTTCTATCCGATCGTGATGGGGCTCGATTTCTGGGGGATGACCCCGACCGACAAATCGGTCTGGTTCGGCATCCTCGCGCTGATGGTGGTCGAGATCGGTCTGGTGCACCCGCCGGTCGGTATGAACATCTACATCATCAACCGGCTGGCCAAAGATGTGCCGGTGATGGAGACCTTCAAGGGCGTGCTGCCATTCCTGGCCTCGGACCTGATACGCATCATCGCGCTGGTGTTCTTCCCGGTGCTGTCACTGTATCTGGTCCATACCTTCGGTGGCTGAGGAGGCCCGAGCATGAACAACCTCATGAAGCGCGCCATGCTGCTGCTGACGCTGGGCACATGCAGTCTGCTGACAAGCGCCGCCATGGCGCAGAACGTGGTGCTGAAGGTGCATCATTTTCTGCCGCCCGGTTCGACAGCGCACAAGAATTTCATCGTTCCATGGTGCGACAAGATCGCGAAAGACTCTGGTGGCAAGCTGAAGTGCCAGATTTATCCGTCGATGCAGCTCGGCGGCTCGCCGCCGCAGCTGTACGATCAGGTCAAGGATGGCGTGGTCGATATCGTGTGGACCGTGCCCAGCTTTCAGGCCGGACGCTTTCCCGTGATCGAAGCCTTTGAACTGCCTTTCATGGTCCGCGATTCCGAGCGCGCCAGCCGCGGGCTGTGGCATTACGCAATGAAAAATGCCGCCGCCGAATTCAAGGGCGTCAAACCCCTGCTGTTGCATGTGCACGATGGGTCGCTGGTGCACACCGCGAAGAAACAAGTCAGGACACTGGAGGATTTCAAAGGACTGAAATTGCGCGTGCCTACCCGCCAGGGTTCGAAGACACTGACCGCGCTGGGTGCGATGCCGGTGTCTATGCCGTTGTCGCAGACCGCTGACGCGGTTGCCAAAGGTGTGATTGACGGAGTGTTGTTGCCTTGGGAAGTCATTCCATCAGTGAAATTCGATGAGGTGACGAAATTCCATACCGAAGCCGAGCCCGGCGAGGCGCAGATGTCGAACAGCGTATTTCTTTTCGGGATGAATCAGGAGAAATATGATGCGCTGCCGGCCGAACTGAAAAAAATCATTGACGCCAACAGCGGGCCCGAGGCTTCCGCCTGGGTCGGCAAAGTATTTGTCGATGATGCGCTTCCGGGGAAAAAATCCGCAGAAGCCAGAAAAAATACTTTTTATACATTGCCGGCGGCGGAATTGCGCCGCTGGGAAAAAGTGACTGCCAGTGTGACCGATGAGTGGGTCAGGGAGATGTCAGGAAAAGGCTTCGATGGAAAACGATTATTCGAGGAAGCGAGAGCTGCCTGCAAATGATTGATCAAAACGCGCTGAAAACATTCAGAAAAATATAAATACATGTAACTATGTAATGGCGTTTTGAAATTTCGCGGAGAACAGCACCCCTCTCAGGCACCCTCAGGGGTGCTTTTTTTATCGGGTAAAACTTCTTTCCCGGACGTTTTCCCGATGACTTTCCGGCATTCGAAGCTCTGTAAAGACTGTCAATATTAACTTTTGGTTATTATTGCGTAAGTCATTGAATTTAAAATGAAAAATGGATTATTTTGGTTCTTTGACTTAGTTATTAGACAAGCTTGCCGTAAAAAAATGCATGTTTGGTGATCTATTTTTAATCAAAAGCTTGAAAATGTTGCAGCGATGACATATAAATTAGCATTCGAGTAATTGCTCGTAGGCAATCGTGCCAGATTTAAGGCCTTTGCCGCTCAATCAAATTCCAAGGGGAGAGACACCATGGACAAACATCCTCTGGTATCGCAGGATGGCTACGATCCAAATCGTTTGCTCGACGCGTTAATCCAGAAGCTGAATCTGAAAAACGATGCGGCGCTGTCGCGCGCGCTTGAAGTGCGTCCGCCGGTGATCAGCAAAATCCGTCATCGCACATTGCCCGTAGGTGCATCGTTGCTTATTCGCATGCATGAAGTGACCGATCTGAGCATTCGCGAGTTGCGTGATCTGATGGGTGATCGTCGCAAACGCATGCGTATCAGCGAAGTCGACGGCAAACCGAAGAAAACCGAAGAAGATCAATAAAGCTTCTGCGGGCCTCAGCCCCGCAGGTTTGCGCCGACGACGGTTGTCGCCAGCATCAGCACCACGGCAACCGTCAGTCTTCCGCGCAGCTGAATCAGCCATTCCGGCATGCCGTAACGGTCAAACAGGCGTTTGTCCATCCAGAATGCGGCGACGAATCCCGCCATTAGCACGGCAAACCCGAAACCGCCCGACAGCGTCGCGCTCCACGCTATCAGCGACGGGGTGACGCCCCAGATCAGGGCTTTCTTGGTGTCCAGCAGCGACAGCGATTCGCACAGCATGGCTGCGCCCCAGTGTATGCCGCCCAGAAAAGACAAAATGACAATGCCGTACGCGAGCTGTCCGCGGACGAAATCATTCAGCCAGCTGCCATCGGCAAACCACACGCCCAGCATCAGCAGAAAAAACGGAATCAGTCCGGCGTAGCCGAGCGTGTGCGAAAGACGCTTGTTGAGGAAGTGAGGGTTCATGGCGAAAATTTTTTGCGCGCCATTTTACGAAAGAAACCTGTTTCGAGCGTGGCCGGGACAAGAAATTATCGCCGTTTCCTTTCCGGACGTAGCGTTTTGACATGCTGCGCCGCATGATGACTTTGGTCACATTCGAGCGCAGAATCCGTGCAGCTATGCCCAATAATCTATCGCCAGAAGAGCGAGAGGAGACATAAGCCCGCCATGTACAAGCATGGCGGGTTTATTTTTTTGGCCTTGCCCCGGGCGTTGGCGAAAACGCTGCGATGAGCACTTGTTATGACAACTTATCGAAAACTAATATCTCTGGGGAAAACATACGCAATTCATATATCAGGCATCACCAATCGAAAGCAGACATTCGATAGCCTGAACGATATAGTTCAACCCGTCTCCTCCAGCCTTCCAAAAAGGATGGATTTAAACCCGACCGGCCAAGCGCCCGTCGGGTTTTTTTTGTCCTTGTCCACTGCGTGCCGTGATCCAGGTCAAGTGAACAGAACCTATAAAAATCAATAATTTGCTGCATCTTTCGGCGCGTTATCCACAAAGCTGTCCACGGAATCTGTGAACAAAGCCATCGCCGGTTTTCGCATTGCCGCGCTGACGCGCATGGTGTAGTTTCCCTGTCATCGACGATATCGGCCGCCATAACGCATGGGGGTCACTTTGAACCGGAGGAGACCATGTACCGCAAGATTTTGGTGGCTTACAACGGCACGGCCGAAAGCAGGGTGGCGCTGGAGGAGTGCCTTCGGCTCTCGCCATCGCCTGAAGCCGAAGTTCACTTGCTGGTGGTCGTCAGCCCGCCGCCTTATCTGCTGGTCGGAGAATTTGCGGCCGCCGCAGTGCTGAGCGTGGAAGAGGGCCTCGCGGCAGAAAAAGAAAAAATGCAGAAAGAGCTGGAAGCTGGCGCTCAGCGGCTGATCGAAGGCGGACTGAAAGTCACCTCGCATCTGGAGATCGGCGAGCCCGTCAGCGTGATCGAGGAGCTTGCGCATGATCTGCACGTCGAGCTGGTGATTGTCGGCCATTCACGCCAGAAGCCGCTGGCCTTGCGCTGGTGGCGTGGCAGCACCGATACGCTGCTGGTGGAAAAACTGCGCTGCAGCCTGCTGGTGGCTTCCGGATCTCAGGCGAGTGCGTGATCTTTCATCACGGCGCTCAGCGGCAATGACACCTGTCTAGCGCAACGCCTCAGGCGCTGCCGGGGCGTTTGCTGGCAGCAGCGCGTGGCGCCGCTTACGCAGCGCGCCGATCACGCGGCCCAGCCAGCCCGAAGGCGCGACTGCCTGCTGATCTTCGAACCGGCAGTGCAGCCAGAACCGGCACGCATTGCCCGCGTGTCGCGCGATGCCTGTCGCGTCTCGCAGCATCGCCAGTCGGGTCCGGTACACCGTCAGGTGATACAGCGGCTGGCGCTCGGCCCGTGTGGCCCGCTTGGCGGGCAAATTGCCTCCCAGCAGATGAAAGCGCTGCGCCCCGGTGCTGATTGCCTGCAGGATCGTCAGGTGACGGCAGACCTTGCCCAGCCCCAGATGATCGAACCGCGGATCGTGCGCATTCACCAGCGAGAAGACATCATCCCCGACACGGCAGGCCAGCGTGCCGGCGCACAGCGTCGTGCCGCTGACGATTACGCCGGCCTCGCCGCACGAGCGCATCAGGCTGATCAGCTCTCGCGTCGCCTGTTCATCGATTGCAGACGCGCGTCCCTGCTGCGCCATGCGCGCATGATTGAAGCTGACGATTTGACGGACAACGGTATCGTCAAGCGCCGTACCGGGGATCACATGATGAGCAAAACCGGGCAGCTGCTGGCGGGCGCGGGACAGATGCTTCCTGATCGATTTGCGAGTCGCCTTGCCCAGCTCGCTCAGGTAAGACTGCGGCGAATCTGGCAGACGGATCACGATATCTTCGGTGCACGGCCAGCACAGGCAAGGTCTTGATCCGGGTGGTCTGACGGGTGATCCGCCGGTTGATCGGTTTTGCGGCGCGCATCGCGCCGGCAGTGCAATCGCATGAAACTCGATCTGTGCAGTCCCGGGCATCGTCGCGAACACATGGCGGCAGAACGCGTCGATCGATGTCTGCTCCAGCGCCATGCCTTCGTTCAGCACGCGCACGGTGCAATCCTCCTGGCGAAACATCAGCAGGATATCTATCTGCGCCGCGCGGTCGGAGATGTATCTGCGGACATAGGTAAAAATGCCTTGCGCCGAATTATCTCCGATCGCCTGCAGCGCCGGCAGCATGCCGTACAGGCTGCCGTACAGACGGCTCAGCACGGTGGGAGCGAAAGCGGGAACTCCGTTACGGTACAGCACTTCTTCGCAGCGGCTGTCAGGCGCAAGTTTTTTTTCATCAGTGGCAAGCGGCATCGATTCCCCGGCGGCGACACGAGCGTCATTGGGCGTTGGACGGTCTTGTGATGCAAAGTTCTTCGCGAGCCGGGCCGAGGTGTGCCGCAGTCAAAGTCTGGCCGATTGCGTCTTTGGCAGAGGAACTCAGCAGGCTTCCCGTTGAGTACAAGGGCGCGGGCGGGTGGGTTGCAAGCAGTCCGAGCGAACGGCATCAGCGCTGCTGTTTTGGCAAAACTTTCACCGTATTAGACTTGCTTGTTCAAACTCGCTAGACTGCTGGGTTTTTTCCTGACAAATCATGGCCGACACGAACGATTCTCTGCTGAATGAAGAGGGACTGGCCGACGATACGCCATCCCCGGGTTCGGTGTCGCGCGAGCAAATCGCGCGCGAGGTGGCGCGCCGCCGTACTTTCGGCATCATTTCGCACCCCGATGCCGGCAAGACCACACTGACTGAAAAACTGCTGCTGTTCTCCGGTGCGATCCAGCTGGCCGGCACCGTCAAGGCGCGCAAGAGCGGCCGCCATGCGACCTCGGACTGGATGGACATTGAAAAACAGCGTGGCATCTCGGTCGCCAGCTCGGTGATGCAGTTCGAGTACCGCGACCATGTTGTGAACCTGCTTGACACGCCCGGCCACCAGGATTTTTCCGAGGACACTTATCGGGTGCTGACCGCGGTCGATTCGGCGCTGATGGTGATCGATGCCGCCAAGGGCGTCGAAGCCCAGACGATCAAGCTGCTCAATGTGTGCCGGATGCGCAATACGCCGATCATCACCTTCATGAACAAGATGGATCGCGAGACGCGCGATCCGCTCGAACTGCTGGATGAAGTCGAGTCCGTGCTGGACATTCAGTGCGCACCGGTGACCTGGCCGATCGGCATGGGCAAGACCTTCCGCGGCGTGTATCACCTGCTGCGCGACGAGATCATGCTGTTCACGCCGGGCGGCGAGCGGGCCGATCAGGAATTTGAAGTCATCAAAGGCATCGATAACCCGCGGCTGACCGAGATGTTCCCGATGGAGATCGGGCAGCTGAAGATGGAGGTCGAGCTGGTGCATGGCGCTTCGCACCCGTTTGATCTGGAGTCTTTCCTTGCGGGCAAGCAGACGCCGGTGTTCTTTGGCTCTGCGATCAACAACTTCGGCGTGCGCGAGATTTTGAATGCGCTGCTCGACTGGGCGCAGCCGCCGCGCGAACGCGATGGCAGCGTGCGCAGGGTGCAGCCTGACGAGCAGCCATTCTCCGGTTTCGTGTTCAAGATACAGGCCAACATGGATCCGGCGCACCGCGACCGCATTGCTTTCCTGCGTGTGTGTTCCGGTCGCTTCGAGCGTGGCATGAAGATCAAGCACCTGAGGCTGAACCGCGATATCAAAGTATCGTCGGTGGTGACTTTCATGGCATCGAGCCGCGAACAGGTCGAAGAAGCCTATGCGGGCGACATCATCGGACTGCCGAATCATGGCAACATGCAGATCGGTGACAGTTTTTCCGAGGGCGAGCCGCTGCAGTTCACCGGCATTCCTTACTTCGCGCCGGACTTTTTCCGCGCGGTTCGCATCCGCAATCCGCTGAAGATCAAGCAGCTGCACAAAGGCTTGCAACAGCTGGGCGAAGAGGGTGCGGTGCAGGTGTTCAAGCCGGTGCATGGCGGTGACTTGATACTCGGCGCGGTGGGCGTGCTGCAGTTCGAGGTGGTAGCCAGCCGGCTGATGAATGAATATGGTGTCGATGCCGTTTTCGAGGGCACCAGCATCAGCAGCGCGCGCTGGATATCGTGCGATGACAAGCGCATGCTTGCCGATTTCGAAAAATCATCGGCCGGTGCGAATCTGGCGCATGATGCGGCGGGCAATCTGGCGTATCTTGCCAGCTCGGGCGTGAACCTGAAGCTCACGCAGGAGCGCTGGCCGGGCGTTACCTTCCACTCGACCCGCGAGCATGCGGTAAAGATCAGTTGAGCATCACGAGCCCGAATCAAAGGCCGGCGAACTGTCAGTGCGCCGGCTTTTTTGTTTGCGTACTGTCAATTGGCCGGTGCTTCCGCGTCCCTATACTGATCCCGTTTGCGCTGCCAGATATCCCCTGTCCGAATCACCTGATCGATGACGCGCGTTGTTTGCGAGTGATCGGTCAGGCAATCTTTGCTCTGGAATCGGGTCTGTAGCGCATGAAGACCGAACTTTCAGGGAGGGCAGATGCTGACAGCCACATATTCCATCGTTGCTCTTGAGCTGGAGCATGAAAAAGCACGATGGACATTTTCTTCATTGCAGCAGTATGTATTGAGTAGCATTCGTCATTTGAAGACTGCCGGTGGTATTGATACAGAGCAGTTATTCCAGAGGTTGTCGCAGTTCGAAAAATATTGTCAGCAGCGCCGCATCGCCACCTTCCTGATACCGATGCTGCGCAAAATCACGCGTGAGACAGATGCGCTGCTGGATGAATTGGAGCAACTGAGTGCCGCCAGCATGGCGCTGGTGAATTCCTTGCGGATCCGGCTTGAGCAGGCGGTGGCGCAGAGCGCGTTGTTTGTCGAAGAGCTTTGTCAGTCGCTGGAGGCCTGCTGTCTGAATTTTTGTCAGCGCCTGAGTCGCGAGGAAGAGCTGGTGCGTATTGCCGAGCGGGTGATGCCCAGCGAGGCATGGTTTGGTTTTGCGGCAAGCGCGCTGGCGCAGCAATCCCGCAAAATTCCCACAAAACAACTTGTCGATGATGAGGTGTAGTCGCGTCGATTAATCGTTGACGGGTTTGCCGGTCAGCTCAGCTGCCGCCCGAACCACTTGCACCCTTCGGTAATGTTTGGCATGGTTCTGAAAAACACCTGTTTCCGGAACCATGCCAAAGTTTTTCCGTTTTACAACGCTGTCCCTGCGCGATCTGATCGTCACCTTTGGCCCGCCGCTGTTGCTGATGGTTGCGGCCGGAGTGTTCGCTTACAGGATCATCGACCCTGCGCCGCCCAAGGTCGTGACCTTGTCCACCGGGCAGGAAAACAGTGCCTACGAGCAGCTCGCCAAACGTTACGCGGCCGTGCTTGCGCGCGAAGGCATACAGGTCCGGCTCAGGCCTTCCGAAGGCTCGTTCGAGAACCTGCAACGTCTGAAAGACCCTGAATCGGGCATCGATCTCGCCTTCGTCCAGAGCGGCTCCACCGTGCTTGCCGATGCGGAGCGCGATGATCTGGTGTCTCTGGGCAGTCTGTTCGTCGAGCCTGTCTGGCTGTTTTACCGGGAGGGCGTGAAGCTCAGCCAGTTGCGCGATGTACGCGGCCTGAAGATCAACGTGGGCCCGCCGGGCACCGGTGTGCCTCAGCTGTTCGGCAAGCTGCTGTCGGCCAACGGTGTGCCCAGTCATCGCGTGAAGCTGACCGACATGGAAAACACGCCCGCCACGGTCGCGCTGTTGTCTGGCAAGATCGATGGCATGGTGTTCAGCTCGTCGGCCGAGGGCCTGATCATTCAGATGCTGCTGCAGACACCGGGAATCAAGCTGTTCAATTTTTCTCAGGCGGACGCCTATTCGAGACGGTTTCCTTTTTTATCGGCGGTGCGCCTGCCGCGCGGCATCGTCGATCTGGGGCGCGAGATTCCCTCGCGCGATTTTCAGCTGATCGCGCCGACGGCGACGCTGGTGGCGCGGGAGGATCTGCATCCTGCGCTGGTCGATCTGTTTGTCGAGGCGGCAGCCGAAATCCATGGCGGTCCGGGATGGTTCCAGCGGCGCGGTGATTTCCCCTCGGCGAATTTCACCGAGATACCGGTTGCGTCATCGGCAGAGAAGTTCTACAAGAATGGCCCGACGCTGCTGCACCGTCACCTGCCATTTTGGCTCGCGAATTTCTTCGATAGGATGTGGCTGGTGATCGTCGCGCTGGGCGCCTTGCTGGTGCCGCTCTCGCGCGTGGTGCCGCCGCTGTATGTATGGAAAGTCAGATCGCGCATTTATCGCTGGTACGGGCAGCTGCGCAGCGTCGAGCATGCCGTGGAGGAGGCGAGTGCAGAGCAGAGAACTGCGGTCTGCACGGCGCAGCTACGTCGGCTGTCGGAGATCGAGCAGCGGGTGAATCAGCTGACCATACCGCTGTCGTTCGCCGAGGAATTGTACGATTTACGCAGCCACATCAATTTCGTCAGGAAGCGCATTCAGTGGCTGCAGCACACATCGGAAGACGGCGGCGAGAGCCGCGCGCGCGATCAGGCGCCGACCCAGGGCAATCCGGCGTGACACCAGCCACCGATACTCTTGCGATGACCGTCGTCGTTGCGGTCGCCTTCGAAGCCTTCAAGGATGTCGTAGCAGTTCAGAAAACCATTTTCAGTCGCCAGCTTGGCCGCATAGCGCGAACGCACGCCCGAGCGGCACAGAAAGAGCAGCACGTCATCCTGAGCGACGCACTGTCCCAGTTGCTCGATGAACGCCGGGTTGATCGCACCGCCCGGATACAGCGACCACTGCACGGCCAGATGCTGCTCCTCGGCGATGCCGACACGCCCGACCCAGTCACGCTCTGCCTGTGTCCTGACGTCGATCAGCTTCACTGTCGCATCCGCGCTCAGTAGCACCCAGGCGTCGTGCGGCGTGACTGCGCCGGCATAGGGCAGGGATTGTTCGTCACGGCGCTGGCGGGCGCGCGCAAGCAGGTCGTTGGGCGTGGTCATGAACGGGTGATCCTCGGTTCGCAGCGGTGATGAAAGGGTGTCGCGGGTTGTTTTGCCGATTATAGATTGCATTTATCGCATGTTACGAGGAGCTGAGCGGGTAATGAGGCTCGCACCATAATCAATCACGCAAACAGGCAAGGCACTAAGATAGTGCGTTCATTGCTTGCCCGCTGCTTTTTGGTGCGCTCCGCTGGTGGCAGACTTTTTGGCGTAGCGCCTGCGCAGCGCTTGCTTAGCGTCAAGCCGATCGTAAAATCCTGAAAAACGCCGCGTTCTCCCAAGAAATTCCCTGCGCGTGAAACTCGTTTCAGAGCGTCCGTTGGGCACTATTGATGGCATGGAACCTGCTATCATCGCGGTCTGAGTCACGGTCGCAATTTGGTCGCACGAACAGTCCCACCGCCGCCAGCTTTGCAGCTGGCCCTTTGCCGGCCCGCACTTTTTACCCCAATTCTTTATTTGGCAACATTTTTAGGAGATTCGCATGGCAAGGACGGCCGCAGATGTATTGAAAATGGTGAAGGAAAACGAGGTCAAGTTTGTCGACTTTCGTTTTACTGACACGCGTGGCAAAGAGCAGCATGTCAGCGTTCCCGTGTCCCATTTCGATATGGACAAGTTCGAGTCGGGCCATGCATTCGACGGTTCCTCGATCGCCGGCTGGAAGGGCATCGAAGCCTCCGACATGCTGCTGCTGCCGGACCCGAACACCGCCAACCTCGACCCGTTCATGGAAGAGACCACGCTGTTCCTGCAGTGCGACGTGATCGAGCCGGGTGATGGCAAAGGCTATGACCGCGATCCGCGCTCGATCGCCAAGCGCGCCGAGGCCTACCTGAAGGCCAGCGGCCTGGGCGACACCGCCTACTTCGGCCCCGAGCCCGAGTTCTTCATCTTCGACCAGGTGCAGTGGAACGTCGACATGTCGGGCTGCTTCGTCAAGGTGTCCTCGGAAGAGGCGCCCTGGAGCAGCGGCAAGGACTTCGAGGGCGGCAACATGGGTCACCGCCCCGGCGTCAAGG
>JACCDH010873543.1_pt1 | contig 32954 bp, 30 predicted proteins | sample 7442481 | NCBI WGS metagenome assembly JACCDH01 (sample SAMN15323433, study PRJNA562643) | freshwater metagenome | isolation source: river surface water | place: USA:Blue River Watershed | collected 2017-08-15
AGATTGCCGACCGGGTCGGCCTTCCATGCCTTGACCAGCGATACATCAGACACCAGCGAACGCTCCATCACGTACTGCTCGCCATCGAACACGCGCACCTCCTTGCCCTCGGCGACGATCGTGCCAACGCCGGTCTTGGTAAAAAACGCCGGGATACCCGCGCCACCAGCACGGAGTTTTTCCGCGAGCGTGCCCTGCGGCGTGAATTCCAGCTCCAGTTCGCCCGACAAGTACTGACGCTCGAACTCCTTGTTCTCGCCCACATAGGACGCGATCATTTTTTTGATCTGCCGCGTGTTCAGCAGCTGACCCAGACCAAAGCCATCGACACCGGCGTTGTTCGATATGGCAGTCAGCCCCTTGACGCCGGAATCACGCAACGCAGCGATCAGCGCCTCGGGAATGCCGCACAGGCCAAAACCTCCGACAGCAATTGTCTGGCCATCCTTGACGATGCCGGCCAGCGCAGTGGCGGCATCGGGATATAGTTTTTTCATGACACTCCTGTTTGAAAACCTCAAAAAATTTACTTCTTTTAGCTAGCGAATGAGTGCATAACACCCTCTGCAATCAAACGATCGCCATCAGCCCCTTCTTCTGCACCACGGTCAGAAGCCGCAGCGCCGGGCCGCCAGGCTTTTTGACGCCACGCTCCCAGTCTGATATCAGATTTTTCGATACATTCAGATACCGCGCAAAAACCGGTTGAGACAGTTTTTCACGCAAGCGAAGCGCCTTGATCTCATCGGGCTCCAGAATTTTCACGGGGGTCAGACAAGCCTCATCGAATTCCCGCATGGTCTGCTTGTCGATGGTACCGATTTCATGCAACGCTTCCATGCTTTCATGAACCGAGGCCAGCGCATCTGATTTGTATTTCTTGATCATGGTCGATCACCTCCTCAAATTGCCCATTTTTCAGCAATGTGGCGATTTGTTCGTTGCTGAGATTCAGCATATGTCTGGCCGAACCATGCGTTCTCAAGAATTCGCATGCGCAGCACCTGCACCGTGACTCAATGATATCACACTTAGTGTGACATCAAGGCTTCTGTCTGCCAGGCCCATACCGCCCTGCCGGAATATGGCCTAAAGGGCGGTAATCTGAGGCAGTTAGCTCCGAATCTGGAGGCTCATTGACACCATGAAGATAAAGCTTCGCTGATCGCGGAACATCCGGGGATGCAGTTGGTGTATTTACGACAGCTGCCGAGTAGCGATGCTTGCAGGGATCAGACCGGCAACCGTATAACCTGAAGCTGCACTTTTATCGACTCAGGTAGAGGCACCGCCTTCTCGACCCGCTGATCCACCCACACCACTTTCGCCCCGCCCTCGGCCATCAGGATCGAGGGATCGTCAACGCGCCGGATCTGATGAATCGTGTGAAAACTGGAACGCCCGAACTCGCCGACCAGCGTATCGACCTCGATATCGCCGGGGTAGCGCAGCTGTCTGAGGAAGGTGCAATGCGCGCTGATGATCACGGGGCCGACACCGGCGGGGTCCGGCGGGCAGTCCATCGCCTCGAACCAGGCGATGCGCGCCTGCTCGAAGTAGCGAAAATAGACCGTGTTGTTCACATGCCCCATCGCATCCATGTCGCCCCAGCGGATCGGCATGCGCAGTGTGTGCACCCGCGTGTAATGCTCCGGCGCCGACATCAGAAGGCCGACATGCCATCGTCGGCAGTCATGATCGCGCCATTGATAAAGCGCGACTCATCCGAGGCCAGCAACAGCAGCAAGGCATCGAGGTCCTCGGGCTTGCCGACGCGCTTGCGCGGCAGCATGTCGATCAGCTTGCGGCCGCTCTCGCTGCGGAAATACTCGCGGTTGATTTCGGTTTCGATGTAGCCCGGACAGATCGCATTCACATTGATGCCATAGCGGCCCCACTCGAGCGCCATCGCTTTCGTCATCTGCACCACACCAGCCTTGCTCATGCAGTACACACCGATCTGCGACAGCACGCGCAGTCCGGCCACGGATGCGATATTGATGATGCGGTGCTGGCGGCTAGGGTCGGCCTTGGCGCGCAGGATCATGCGCTTGGCGGCTTCCTGCGCAACGAAGAACGCGCCGCGCAGATTCGTATCCATCACGTACTGATAGTCGTCCGGGGTCACATCGACCAGTCGCTGCGTGGTCGAGACGCCGGAGTTATTGACCAGAATATCGATGTGCCCGGCCTCAGTCTCCGCGTGCGCGAGTGCCGACTTGATGCTGCCGTAATCCGTCACATCCAGTTCCACCATGTGCGCAGCGCCACCATCGGACTCGATCTCCGCCCGCAATTCTTTCAGTCGGTCGGTGCGACGCGCAGCCAGCACCACCTGAGCGCCGCCCTGCGCGAGTATCTTGGCAAAACGGGCTCCCAGCCCGCTGGAGGCGCCGGTCACCAGCGCGACCTTGCCCTCGAAATTGACTTCTATGCCCACGGTGTCTCCTGAAAACGGTTTATTTGAAGCCTGTTTCCTGTCTCTTCAGGCAGGCTTAACGATGTTTTAATCATCTGGCGTCGGCGGCCGGCGTCACAACCGTTATCATTACATGAATGTGTCCGCGCCCGGCCGTCTTTGTATGGCGCGGCCGCACAAAATCCCGGACAATCCCGGCTCGATCCGGTTGCCCAACCTCACAGACCAAGAATGCTCATGAGCCCCAGCCAGAACCCCGCTTTCCTCGAACAATTCGGCCCGCGCGAAGCAATGGAATACGACGTCGTGATCGTCGGCGCCGGTCCCGCCGGTTTGTCGGCCGCCATACGATTGAAGCAGCTGGCGGAAAAACAGGGAAAGGAAATCAGCGTCTGCGTGCTCGAAAAAGGCAGTGAGCCGGGCGCGCATATCCTGTCGGGCGCGGTGATGGATCCGCGCGCGATGGACGAGCTCTTCCCGGACTGGAAAGCGCGCGGCGCGCCGCTGAACACGCCGGTCACCGAAGACCGCTTTCTTTTTCTGACCGAGAATGGTGCCACCAGCACGCCGAACTGGTTACTGCCCGGCTGCTTCAAAAACCATGGCAATTATGTGATCTCGCTGGGCAATGTCGTGCGCTGGCTCGCGCAACAGGCCGAGGCGCTGGGGGTGGAGATTTTCCCCGGCTTCGCCGCTGCTGAGATTCTGCATGACGACAACGGAGCGGTCGCCGGTGTCGCTACCGGCAACATGGGCGTGGGCAAAGATGGACAACCCACTGCCGAATTCCAGCTCGGCATGGAACTGCGAGCGAAGTACACCCTCTTCGCCGAGGGCGCACGCGGTCATCTGGGCAGGCAGCTGATCTCGCATTATCAGCTCGATGCAGGACGCGACCCGCAGACCTATGCGATCGGTATCAAGGAACTGTGGGAGATCGATCCCGCAAAACACCAGCCGGGACTGGTGATGCACACGGCCGGCTGGCCGCTCGATTCCGACACCTATGGCGGCTCTTTCCTGTATCACATGGAAAACAATCAGGTGGTCGTCGGCTATGTCGTCGGCCTCGCCTACCAGAACCCATGGCTGTCGCCGTTCGAAGAATTCCAGCGCTACAAGACCCATCCGTCGATACGCGGCTTCTTCGATGGCGGCAAACGACTGTCGTATGGCGCGCGCGCGATTACCGCCGGCGGCTTGCAGTCGCTGCCGAAGTTCACCTTCCCCGGTGGCGCGCTGGTGGGCTGCGATGCGGGCTTTTTGAATGCCAGTCGCATCAAGGGCAGTCATGCTGCGATGAAGACTGGCATGCTCGCGGCCGAGGCCGCATTCGATGCTGTGGCTGCCGGACGCGCACAGGATGAACTGACGGCGTACACCAGCGCCTTTGAACGATCATGGCTGCACGAAGAGCTGCATGCCGCGCGCAATTTCAAGCCCTCGATGAGCAAGGGTCTGTACACGGGCACGCTGCTGGTCGGCATCGATCAGGTACTGTTCCGGGGCAAGGCGCCGTGGACGATGCATCATGCGCACGCCGATCATGAATGCCTGCGTCCGGCTTCTGAGTTCGAGCCCATTGTCTATCCGAAGCCGGATGGCAAGCTGACTTTTGATCGTCTGTCGTCGGTGTTCATCTCGAACACCAACCACAATGAACATCAGCCAGCGCACCTGACGCTGAAAAATCCCGAAGTACCGGTCGGCGTCAATCTGGCAAAATATGCGGGCCCGGAATCGCGCTATTGCCCCGCCGGCGTGTATGAATTCGTGAAAGACAGCGGCAGCGAACGCCTGCAGATCAATGCGCAAAACTGCGTGCACTGCAAGACCTGTGACATCAAGGATCCGACCCAGAACATCGTCTGGGTCACTCCTGAGGGCGGCGGCGGTCCCAACTATCCGAACATGTGAGCAGCGATTCCGTTCCCGAGCCGGCGCTGCCGCCGGCTACCCGCCCTGATCCTGTCACGCTGACTGAAGCTTTCTGGTACTGGCTGAAGCTGGGCTTCATCAGCTTTGGCGGTCCGACCGGTCAGATCGCGCTGATGCATACCGATCTGGTCGAGCGCAAGCGCTGGATCTCCGAGCAGCGTTTTCTGCATGCGCTGAACTACTGCATGCTGCTGCCCGGTCCCGAGGCGATGCAGCTGGCGGTGTATATCGGCTGGCTGATGCACCGCACCGCAGGCGGCATCATTGCCGGCGTGCTGTTCGTGCTGCCCTCGCTGCTGATACTGATCGCGCTGTCATGGGTTTATCTGGCCTTTGGCGATCTTCCGGTGGTGGCGGGCGTGCTGTATGGGATCAAGCCGGCCATTATCGCGATTGTGCTGGCGGCGGCCTGGCGCATCGGCCGCCGCACCCTGAAAAACCGCTGGCTGGTCGGCATTGCGGCGCTTGCCTTCTCGGGCATCGCTCTGCTGCACTTGCCCTTCCCGCTGATCATTGGCATCGCAGCACTGGCGGGGCTGGCGGGCGGACGATGGCTGCCGGAGCATTTTCGGCCCGGCGGCGGTCACGCCGCTTCGCAGGTATCGTATGGCGCAGCCCTGATCGATGATGACACCCCGCCGCCTGATCACGCGCGCTTCAGCCTGACGTCTCTCGTGTTGACCTTGATGGTCGGCGTGGCTTTGGCGCTGGCCAGTCTGGAAGTGCTGATGCTGGCCTTCGGGGAGAAAAACCCTTTGTCGCAGATGGGCTGGTTCTTCACCAAGGCTGCGCTGCTGACCTTCGGCGGCGCGTATGCGGTGCTGCCCTATGTCTATCAGGGCGCGGCGTCTACTTTCCAGTGGCTGACGCCCACGCAAATGATCGATGGCCTGGCGCTGGGCGAAACAACTCCCGGCCCGCTGATCATGATCGTCGCCTTCGTCGGTTTCGTCGGCGGCTGGACGAAGGAAGTCTTCGGCCCGCTCGCGCTGTTCGCCTCCGGCGCGACCGGCGCGCTGGTCGCGACCTTCTTCACCTTCCTGCCCTCGTTCGTGTTCATCCTCGCCGGCGGGCCGGCAGTCGAGGCCACCCGCGACAACATCCGTCTGACCGCACCACTGACCGCGATATCGGCGGCCGTGGTCGGCGTGATCCTGAGCCTTGCGGTGTTCTTCGCCAACCATGTATTCCACCTGTCCGAACCGCTGGCGCTCTGGGACAAAACAGCGTTGCTGATCGCCGCGCTGGCCACCGTCGCGCTGCTGCGATTCCAGTGGGGGACAATACGGCTGATCGCTGTCTGTGCGACAGCGGGCCTCGTGGTATCTTATGTGCCTTGGTGGTAATCCTCGCCGGGATGACATTTTTCTCCACGGTGACATTTCTCGTGACATTTCTCGCCATGGCGCGTCAATCGCTGTCGCCATCGTAGTTTTCTGATATGACCGAACGCATCATTCCAGTCGCTGACCTGCGCTATCTGCACGCGGTACCGCACATTCCCGAGACACTGACGCCGGCCAACGGTCTGCTTTCGGATACGCTTGGCCGGCCACTGCGTGATCTGCGCATCTCGGTCACCGACCGCTGCAATTTCCGCTGCGTGTACTGCATGCCGAAAAGCGTGTTCGACAAGGATTATCAATTCCTGCCGCACGAACTGCTGCTGTCGTTTGAAGAAATCACGCGTGTCGCGAAAATCTTCATCGCGCATGGAGTAGAAAAAATCCGCCTGACCGGCGGCGAGCCTCTGCTGCGCAAGAACATCGAAAAACTGATCGGCATGCTCGCCGTGCTGAAAACCGCTGATGGCAAGCCGCTCGATCTGACCATGACGACCAACGCGTCGCTGCTGGCCAAAAAAGCACAATCGCTGAAGGACGCCGGCCTGCAGCGGGTGACCGTGTCGCTGGATTCTCTCGATGATGCGACCTTCAAGCGAATGAATGACGTGGATTTCCCTGTGTCGGATGTACTCGAAGGCATCGAGGTCGCCTCAAAAGTCGGTCTGGGCCCGATCAAGGTCAACATGGTGGTCAAGGGTGGCCTGAACGACCAGGAAATCGTTCCCATGGCGCGCCATTTCAAGGGCAGCGGCGTGATCCTGCGCTTCATTGAATACATGGATGTCGGCGCCTCCAATGGCTGGAAGATGGATGAAGTCATCCCTTCGGCCGAGGTCGTGCGCCGCATCAGCCAGACCATGCCGCTCGAAGAGATCGAGCCTAACTACACCGGCGAGACTGCCGAGCGCTGGCGCTATGTTGATGGCAGCGGCGAGATCGGCGTGATCTCCAGTGTCACACAAGCCTTTTGCCGCGATTGCAATCGCGCCCGGCTGTCCACCGAGGGCAAGCTGTTCACCTGCCTGTTCGCCAGCGGCGGCCATGACTTGCGCGCACTGATCCGCAACGGGCACAGCGATGAAGAAATCATTGCTGCCATCGCCCACCTGTGGGCACAGCGGGATGATCGTTATTCCGAGCTGCGCACCATCAATACCGAAGGCCTGTCCGTTCGCGACCGCAAGGTCGAGATGTCTTACATTGGCGGTTGAGCGGCGGCTGAGCGACGGCCAACGACAGCTCAACAGAAGCGGATTCGCATGCCAAGCCCATCCTCTGCACGCATCGCCGGGAGCAGCTCGGCAAGCGACGCGGACGCGCTGTCCGTGGCCGATGCGCAGAAGATCATACTGAGCCATGTTCAAGCGATCGTCGATACCGACACTGCGCCGCTGAAGCAGGCACTCGGACGTGTGCTGGCAGCCGACATCGTGTCACCGATCAATGTGCCTGCCGCAGACAATTCAGCGATGGATGGGTATGCGCTGCAAAGCGCCGATCTGGGTCTTGCGCCGCCAGACTCCGCTGTCACGTTAAAAATCGCCGGCCATGCATTCGCGGGCCATCCCTTCAGCGATACGGTACGCACCGGCACCTGCGTGCGCATCATGACCGGCGCCGTCATCCCCGACGGCTGCGATGCCGTGCTGCCTCAGGAGCTTGCGCGATGCACGAGCGACAGCGAGGTCACATTGCCCTCGCACTTCGCAACACCGGGGCTGAATATCCGGCGTGCCGGCGAAGACCTCGCGATCGGGCAAGCGGCGCTGAGGCAAGGCCGCCTGCTGACCCCGGCGGATCTGGGGCTGCTAGCCTCACTGGGATTTGCCAGCATCAGGCTGATGCGCAGGCTGCGCGTTGCGCATTTTTCTACCGGCGATGAACTGCGCTCTGCTGGGCAGACGCTGGAGGCGGGCAGCGTCTATGACAGCAACCGCTACACATTGCACGGGATGCTGACGCGCGCGGGCTTCGAGGCGATCGATCTGGGGCTGGTGAAAGACGATCCGGCGGCCATTGAAGCCGCATTCCATAGTGCGAGCGAACAGGCAGATGCGGTGATTACCTCCGGTGGCGTGTCCGCCGGCGATGCAGATTACACCCGCCAGATGATGGCGCGGCTGGGCGATGTCGCCTTTTGGAAGATCGCGATGCGCCCGGGCCGGCCGCTCGCCTTCGGCAAGCTCGATCTGAACGGCAAACGCACGCTGCTGTTTGGCCTGCCGGGCAATCCGGTGGCCACCATGGTGAGCTTTTATTTTTTTGCGCGCCCGGCGTTGTATGCGCTGGCCGGCGCGCAGCCACCCGCGCCCGTCACTGTGCGCGCGGCCAGCGACGCCGATATTCACAAAAAACCGGGACGCACCGAGTACCAGCGCGGCCTGCTGAGTGTAACGGCCGAAGGCCAACTCCTCGCGCGCACGACGGGTGCGCAGGGCTCCGGCATTCTGTCGTCAATGACCGAGGCCAATTGCATGATCGTGTTACCGGACAGCCAGGGCCCGGTGCGCAAAGGCGATCACGTTGATGTCTTGCTTTTCGATGGCCTGATTTGAGCCTGTAATTCTATCCGCCGTCCGCCTCGTCATGAGCAGCTTGCTCAGCCTCGCTCGCCCTCGGAAAAATAGGCTGATCGACTGCCTGACCCTCGCGCGGTGCGCACTGGATTAACCCTGCTTGTTCCTCATCCAGTCCGCTGTACCAAAAAACGCATTCAGCAGCAGGTCCTGCTTGTCTTCCGGATAGCCCAGCTCTCGCATCGCCAGCAGCATGCAGGTCAGCCATTGATCACGCTCGGCAGTACCGATAGCGAATGGCAAATGCCGGGCCCGAAGGAAAGGATGGCCATGCACCGGTGTATACAGATCGGGACCGCCGGACCAGCCGGACAGAAACAGGTACAGTTTGTCACGCGAGCCGTCCAGTGATGGCGGATGCATCGCGCGCAGCACAGCGAAGTCCGGCTCCAGATCCATCAGGTCATAAAAGCGGTCCACCAGCGCGCGAAGCTGATCGTTCCCGCCAATCAGGCTGTACAGCGTCTGCTGCGGTTGTTCATCCGGAGAGTCTTGCATCTGTTTTTGCGTGGTGGTCATTCATGGCTTGCATGATAGCCGATGCACCCTTCGCCTTTGACGCAGACCAAACGGCCGGCACTTATGAAAATCACAAGCTGTCCAAACCTTGCCTTTCAGCGATGAGCGCTGGCAACGGTACAGGTGTCATCCTGTGGATGTCTTCCCGATGACGTCACCGATCCGATCTCGCCGCTGAATCATCAATTCGCAGGGACTTGACGACAAGCGATGCACGACCTGATCGAGAGACACTCACCCGAACTCGACTATGTGGTGCGTGCGATGGACGTGCTGATCCTCTTCAGCAGCGGGACACTGGCGGCGATGCTGCGTTTCTCGATGAGCCCCGATCAGCTCGCGCCCGTGCATCAGGTCGTGCTGTTTGCCAGCTGCGCGCTGGCTTTTGTGGTGCTGCCGCAGTTTGATCTGTACTCATCATGGCGCGGACGCTCACTGCGGGTAATGGCCGGTCAGGCCGCGCTGGCGATGCTGGTCATCACGGGAACGGGGATCATGCTCAGCTTTTTACTGCGCCAGATCGATGATCTGTCCCGGCTATGGGTGCTGATCTGGTACCTGCTGTCCGTGGGCGGTCTGCTCGGTTCTCGTGCGCTGCTGTACGCCGGCTTATCCGGACTGCGCGAACTGGGCTTCAATCACAAGCGCGTGATCATCATCGGCTATGGCGCGACCGGCCGCGAGATGCACCGGCGCGCATGTCAGCAGCCATGGACCGGCTACACCGTGCGAGCGGTGCACGATACAAGCGAGGCCAACTCTCCCGGCCCGGGCATCGAGCTGCTGCGCGATCTTCAGCAACTGCCGCAGGCGATCCTCAGACATCAGGCGCATGAAGTGTGGATCACGCTGCCGATGGCGGAATCGACACGCCTGCAGCAGCTGCAATACCTGCTTCGCAATAGTCTGGTGGATATCCGCTGGGTTCCCGATACCGCCGCGATGAGCATACTCAGCCAGCGCATGCTGGAATTTCTGGGAATGCCGGTCGTCGAGCTGAACCGCCCGGCCAGCACAGGCCTCAGAGGACTGGCCAAAGAGGCCTTCGATCGGTTGTTCGCACTGGCCGCGCTGCTGGCGCTGTCACCGCTGCTGCTGACGCTGGCGATACTGATCAAACGCTCTTCGCCGGGGCCTGTGCTGTTCAGCCAGCCACGGCTCGGTCTCAATGGCCGGATTTTTCATGTCTATAAATTTCGCAGCATGAAACTGCATCATGAGCACGGCAATCAGGTCACGCAGGCGACACGTCACGATCCGCGCATCACACCCATCGGTCGATTCATGCGCCGCACCAGTCTGGATGAACTTCCGCAGTTCTTCAATGTGCTGCGGGGTGACATGTCGGTGGTCGGGCCACGCCCGCATGCGCTTTCGCACAATGATTTGTACAAAGACAAACTGGTGATGTACATGCAGCGCCACCGCGTCAAGCCGGGCATCACCGGCTGGGCGCAGATTCATGGCTTTCGCGGCGAGACGGATACGGAAGAAAAAATGGCGCGCCGCGTGGCCTGTGACCTGCATTACATACAGCACTGGTCTTTCTGGATGGACCTGAAAATCATCCTGTGGACCGCCTTCAGGGGATGGACACATACGAATGCCTACTGATACAGCACGGCGACTGCCCGCCCATGCCGATTGCGGCCTGCTGTCGGATGCGATGTTCTGTCATGTCGTCGCGCATGCGCCGCTGGTAGCGATTGATCTCGTGGTGCAGGATCGGCATCGGAGGCTGCTGCTCGGCTGGCGCCGCAATCCACCCGCGCGCGGCTACTGGTTCGTGCCCGGCGGCCGTGTGCGAAAGGACGAGACGCTGGCCGACGCCTTCGCGCGGATCAGCGCCGCCGAACTCGGCGAAGCATTTCAAATGGAGCAAAGTATCTTCATGGGTGTCTACCAGCATTTTTATTCGGATAATTTTCGCGGCGAGGCGCGTGCGTCTACCCATTACATTACGCTTGCCCACAAACTGCGCGCCGGCGACACCGCATTGCCGCTGCCGGAGGCGCAGCACAGCCGCTATCGATGGGCCAGCCGGCGGGACATCGAGCGTGACCTGCTCGTGCATCCGTATGCGCGCGCCTATTTCCGGGACTGAGCGATGAGCACGATCTCCCGCCGGCTTCCTGTGGTGCCAGTCGTCCTGTGCGGCGGCTCTGGCACTCGTCTGTGGCCATGGTCTCGTCAGAGCTTTCCCAAGCAGTTCCTGACGCTCTGCGGCGAATCCAGCCTGCTGCAGACAACCCTGCGACGTTCTGCCGGTGTCACCACGCAGCCACCGATGCTGCTGACGCAGGAAGCCTCGCGCTTTCTCGTGGCTGAGCAGATGCGCGGCATTGGCCAGAACGAATTCAAGATGATGCTTGAGCCTGTGCAGCGAGGCACGGCGCCGGCCCTGACTTGCGCGGCGATCTGCCTCAGGGAGCAGTTCGGCGATGCGCTGATGCTGGTGCTGCCATCAGACCACCTGTTGCGCGATGTTGACGAGTTCCTCGACGCGGCGAGAATCGCCACCGATGCCGCGCACGAAGGCTGGCTGATGACTTTCGGCATACGACCCGACAGGCCGGAGACAGGCTATGGCTACCTGCGCGCCGGTCAGGCGCTGGAAGACCGCCTGATACGGCTGTCTGCTTTCATCGAGAAACCAGACCACGAACGGGCAGAGCAGTATCTGGAAAGCGGCGATTATTTCTGGAACAGCGGCATCTTTGTGTTCCGCTGCAGTCAGCTGCTGGACGAGATCACTGCCTGTCAGCCGCCGATCCGTGAAGCGTGCGAGCTGGCAGTCTCGCGGGCCACTGGCGAGGCTGATTGTCTGCGCCTGGATCCGGACGCCTATGCATCTGCTCCGGAACAGTCGATCGACCATGCGCTGATGGAGCACACCGCATCAGCCGCCATGGTGCCGATCGAAGCGGGCTGGTCGGACATTGGTTCCTGGTCAGCGGTCTGGGACGCAAGCGAGAAAGACGCCATGGGCAATGCGGTGCGCGGCGAAGCGTTGATCGAGCAGTGCGAAAGCTGTCTGGTCATGGGCGGCGAACGCCTGATCGCTGCGATCGGACTGACCGATGTGGTGATCGTTGATACTCCGGATGCGCTGCTGGTCGTGAACCGGCAGCATGCGCAGCAGACGCGCCATCTGGTGGCGCGCTTGCAGGCCGCCGGCCGCAGCGAGGCCGCCGACCATCGCAATGTGCACCGGCCCTGGGGCGAGTACGACGCGATCGGACGCGGGCCACGTTTTCAGGTCAAGCGCATCACCGTCAAGCCCGGAGCCCGGCTTTCACTGCAGCTGCATCATCACCGGGCCGAGCACTGGATCGTGGTCTCTGGCACAGCGCGCGTCACGCGCGGCGATGACAGTTTCCTGCTGAGCGAGAATCAGAGCGCCTACATCGCGGTGGGCGTGGTGCATTCGCTGGAGAATCCCGGAAAGATCCCGCTGGAACTGATCGAGGTTCAGTCCGGCAGCTATCTCGGCGAAGACGACATCGTCCGGCTCAGCGACCACTACGGGAGAGTCTGATGCGATTGCGGCGGATGCCCTTCATCATTCTGACGATCTTTTTCACGCTGATGGTGATGATTGGCGCGCTGCCCGGCGAAGCCACTGCTCTCTCCGCGCACACCGGCGACAAAGTATTGCATTTCAGTGCCTATGCTTTCATCAGTCTGCTTGCCCATCAGTCGTTCACGGGGTCGCGCCATCTGCGCGCCCTCGCCTGCGTAATGCTCGTCGCTTCACTCGCCCTGCTCGACGAGGTCATACAGCGCCTTCTGCCCTACCGCAATGCATCGTTGTCTGACTGGTGTTTTGATATCGCTGCTGCGCTCATCGTCACGACTTTTCTCTGGCTGCGCGACAGCGGTTCTGACAGCAACAAACCATCCGGGACAACGCATGAGAAAAAAGATCAGCAAGGCCGTCTTCCCGGTTGCCGGGCTCGGCACGCGCTTTCTGCCGGCGACCAAAGCCAGTCCGAAAGAGATGCTGCCGGTGGTGGACAAACCGCTGATCCAGTACGCGGTGGAGGAAGCGATTGCCGCGGGCATCAGCGAGATGATCTTCATCACTGGCCGCAACAAACGGGCGATCGAGGATCACTTCGACAAAGCCTATGAGCTCGAAGCCGAGCTCGCCGCACGCGACAAGAACGATTTGCTGGCGCAGATACGCCAGATCAAACCAGAAAAGGTGCAGTGCTTTTATGTGCGTCAGGCAGAAGCGCTGGGCCTCGGACATGCGGTGCTCTGCGCTGAACGTCTGGTGCAGAATGAACCCTTTGCCGTGATACTCGCCGATGACCTGCTGCATGCACGGGTGCCGGTCATGCAGCAAATGACCGAGATGCACGGTCACTACGGGTGCAGCATCGTCGGCGTCGAGGCGATCGCGCCCAAACAGAGCAGCGCTTATGGTGTCGTGCGGGGCACACCCGTCGCCGAGCGCATCCTCAAGCTCGATGGCATCGTTGAAAAACCCTCGCCTGATCGCGCGCCCTCGAACATGGGCGTGGTCGGCCGCTATGTACTGACGCCCTCTATCTTCCGCCATCTGCACGCGCTGCGGCCCGGTGCTGGCGGCGAACTGCAGCTGACCGACGCCATCGCTCAACTGCTTGCCAGCGAAGCCGTGCTCTCCTGTCAGTTCGAAGGCAAGCGCTACGACTGCGGCACCAAGCAGGGCTATCTTCAGGCGACTGTCGAGTTCGCGCTGAGACATCCGGAAGTCGCCGGCGAATTCCGGCGCTTCCTGCGAACATTGCCGCTGCAGGGCGACGGATCTGCCGGGGTGAGTGCCGCAGCAGCGGTCGGATAATGAACGAATCCATTCTCGTCACCGGCGCTACCGGCTATATCGGCTCCCATACCTGCGTCTGCCTGCTCAGGGCGGGATGGCGGGTGATCGCCATCGACAACCTGTGCAACAGTTCGCCACGCTCGGTGCTGCGCATTCAGGAGATCTGCGGCCGCCCGATGCCCTTTCATCCGCTGGATGTTCGTGACCATGCGGGATTGTCGCGGTTGCTGCAGCAAGAAAATATCAGCGCCGTCATTCATTTCGCCGGGCTGAAGGCCGTCGGCGATTCCTCGGCCCGTCCGCTCGATTATTTCGACAATAACGTCGCCGGCACGATCACGCTGCTCCGAGCCTTGCATCAGCAAGGCGTGCGCAAGCTCGTCTTCAGCTCATCGGCCACCGTATATGGCGAACCGGCACAGGTACCCGTGACCGAAACCGCCCCGCTGTCGGCGACCAATCCCTACGGCAGAACCAAGCTGATCGTCGAACAGATACTCGGCGACTTGCGCGAATCCGATCCGGAGTGGCGCATCGCCACGCTTCGCTACTTCAATCCGGCGGGAGCTCACGAGAGCGGCTTGCTGGGCGAGGATCCGCGCGGCATACCGAACAATCTGATGCCCTATATCGCTCAGGTAGCCGTGGGCCGGCTGCCGTTTGTTCGTGTGTTCGGCAACGACTACCCAACGCCGGATGGCACCGGTGTTCGTGACTTCATTCATGTGATGGATCTCGCTCGCGGTCATGTAGCTGCACTTGAGCGTCTGTTCTCTCGCACGGGGAGTTTCACTGTCAACCTCGGCACTGGCCGGGGCGTGAGCGTGCTCGAAGCGGTCGCGGCTTTTGAAAAAGTCTGTGGCAGGCAATTGCCGTTGCACATCGCGCCGCGCCGCCCGGGCGATGTCGCTGCATGCTACGCATCGGCCCGGCAAGCGAAAGAACTGCTTGGCTGGCAGGCAGAGCGCAGCTTTGAGCAAATGTGCGCTGATCACTGGCGCTGGCAACGCGAGAATCCCGATGGCTATTGATCGCAACGAAATGAAATGACCGATGCCCGCGTCACCGCTGACACAACACAAGCCGCACTGACTGGCGCTGAAGACAATGTCAGTCTGATCCTCGCTCCGGACAACTGATGAACCACGCTACCCAAGCAAGCACTGAAGGCCGTGTCGCACTGATCACGGGTGTCACCGGTCAGGACGGTGCCTATCTTTCCGAACTGTTGCTGGGAAAAGGCTATCAGGTGCACGGCATCAAGCGCCGCAGCTCCTTGCTGAATACCTCGCGTATCGATCATCTGTATCAGGATCCGCATGAATCGCGCCGTCGCTTCATCCTCCATCACGGCGACATGACCGATACCGCATCCCTGATTCGCGTGATACAGCAGGTGAAACCAGACGAGGTCTACAACCTGGCCGCGCAAAGCCATGTGGCGGTCAGCTTCGAAGAGCCTGAATATACCGCCAACTCCGACGGCATAGGCACGCTGCGGCTGCTGGAAGCGATCCGCATCCTCGGGCTGGAAAAGACCACTCGCTTTTATCAGGCGTCGACCTCGGAGCTGTATGGCAAGGTGCAGGAAACTCCGCAGCGCGAGAGCACGCCGTTTTATCCGCGCAGCCCGTACGCCGCGGCCAAACTGTATGCGTACTGGATCACGGTGAACTACCGCGAAGCCTATGGCATGTATGCGTGCAACGGCATCTTGTTTAACCATGAATCCCCGCTGCGTGGCGAAACATTCGTGACCCGCAAGATCACGCGCGGGCTGGCGCGCATTGCGCTTGGCCTGCAGGATTGTCTTTACCTCGGCAATCTTGACGCATTGCGCGACTGGGGACATGCGCGCGACTATGTCGAGATGCAATGGCTGATGCTGCAGCAAGACAACGCCGAAGACTTCGTGATCGCCACCGGGCGGCAGGCCAGCGTGCGCGAGTTCGTCGATCGTGCGGCCGCCGCACTGGGCATCTTGCTCAGCTGGAGCGGTGAAAATCTGACTGAAATGGCACGTGTCGAATCTGCGAACGATCCGGCATCCGTGAAGCCCGGGCAAGTCGTCGTGCGCGTTGATCCGCGTTATTTCCGTCCTGCGGAAGTCGAGACGCTGCTCGGCGATCCCGGCCGGGCACGCGAGCGTCTGGGCTGGTCACCGCGCACCGGCCTTGCCGAGCTGGTCAGCGAGATGGTGCAGGCGGATTTGTCGGCGGCGCGCAAGTACGCGCTGCTGCGCGAGAACGGCTTCACCGCATTCGCCCATCACGACGTGCTCTGAGCTTATCTGATACATCATGAGAAAAGCGTCGGTTGAGAGAGTATTTGTCGCCGGCCATCGCGGCATGGTCGGCTCGGCCATCGTGCGCATGCTGCGGCCGCTGGCATCGGGCCAGAAGCTGCAGCTGGTGCTGCGCTCGCATGATGAACTGGACCTGATCGACGCGGCCCAGGTCGAGGAATTTTTTGCCGGCCATGCGATCGACACGGTGTACCTGGCGGCGGCGCGTGTCGGCGGCATACAGGCCAACCATCTTCAGCCGGCCGAGTTCATTCGGCAGAACCTGATGATCGAGACGAACGTCATCCATCAGGCATGGCGCTACCGTGTGCAAAAGCTGTTGTTCCTTGGTTCCTCCTGCATCTATCCGAGGCTGGCGGCACAGCCAATCGTCGAAAGCGCCCTGCTTGACGGGGCGCTGGAGCCAACCAACGAACCCTATGCGGTGGCGAAAATCGCCGGCATCAAGCTGTGCGAAAGCTATAACCGGCAGTACGGTTGCGACTACCGGAGCCTGATGCCGACCAATCTCTATGGCCCCGGCGACAACTTCAACCTGGAAAGCAGCCATGTGCTGCCGGCACTCCTGAGGAAGATCCACGAGGCGCATCAGACCAGTGCGCCCGAGGTGGTGGTGTGGGGCAGTGGGCGTCCGCTGCGCGAATTCCTGCATGTCGATGATCTTGCGGCCGCCTGCCTGCACCTGATGCAGCTGGATCGCGGGCTGCTGCATCCGCTGCTCTCGCCGCAATGCTCGCACCTGAATGTTGGCAGCGGCGAAGAGATCAGCATTGCCGATCTGGCGCAGCTGATCGCAGGCATCGTCGGCTTTCAGGGCAAGCTGCGCTTTGATACCAGCAAGCCGGATGGCACGCCACGCAAGCTGCTGGATTCCGGCAAGCTCAGAAGCCTCGGCTGGGCGCCGGCCGTCAGCCTGCGCGAAGGCATCCTGCGCACCTATCGCCACTTCCTTGCGGCGAGCGCCGCCGCGCATGCCGAGCAGGCCTACCGCGGGCTCGCGGAACAACCCGGTCTGCGTTACTGAGCAGCGAACGATGGACATGAACGCCACCGCCGATGTCCTCGTCGTGCTGCTTTGCAGCGTGATGCTCCTGCCATTCGCGCTGGGCACCTGCCTGCGGCATCCGGCGCTGACAACGCTGCTGCTGATTGCGACCCTGTGCGTATTCTCCTCATCGACCTGGGGCCATCCGCCCCAGCAATTGCTGCTTCCTCCGAGGAAGCGCCCGCGGCAGCCATCTGCAAACTGGTAATCGAAGCCCGTCGCCTCGCCACGCGCAAGATCACGCGTGGCATCATCAGCCACCAGCCCTCCGCTCTCCAGCACGCAGGTATCGATGCCCTGCTTCTCCAGCTCGCGCGCGAGTGTGATGCCGGCAACTCCCGCGCCGATAATGCACACCGTGGCGACCAGCGAACGTCCATCCGCGACTTCGCGCATATCAATCAGCATGATCTCTCCCGCGACACTGCCGGGCGCCGCCAGCGCCGCAAGGTATCGCGCGCCGACTCTGCCAACCAGCGTGATGCGTGCACCGGATGCCTGAACAGGTGCGCTCTGCTACGCGGCACGAGCACCCGATACAGTGGACGTGCGCTGCCACCCAGCCGCCGCTTGTAGTCATAGTGACCCCAAAGAAAATGGAATCGTGCAAGTCCGAGTCCGATTGCATGCCGGATGGCGAGGTAACAGCAAACCAGTCCGAGGCGCAGGTCGTCATGTGCCGGATCATGCGCTATCACATGCATGCAGATATCTCGCCCGGTCACAGAACACAGCAAACCAGCGCAAATCTCGCCGTCAAGCCGCAGAGCGAACAACATCCCGACCTGCTGCATCTGCATGCACAGCTGCACCTCCTCGGAGTCGCTCATGGCAAAGGCTTTTCCTTTGCGCTGCATGCGCTGACGGTTGAGCCTCAGCACGGCCCTGACCTCGGTCTCCGCGATTTTTGCTGCCGGGGTCACGGTGAATTCCAAGCCCGGCTGCCGGCGGAAACTGCGTCGCTGGTGATACCGGAGCTTTTCTCTGGTCTGCCGCGAGAGCGATGCCAGCCAGGCCTCATGATGATCCGGCAGATCCAGCACATAATCTTCCGAGAAGACACTGGACAACAACGGCGTGCCATCATCGCCGGCTTGCAGAACGATCGCATGCAACTTCACCAGATCCACCTGCGGATATCTCGCAAAGATCGCTTGCGCGAAGCGTCGGATCACTGCAGTCGGCAAGTCGAGCACTTCATTCAGCACGCGCACCACTGATCCGTCGCGCGTGAACAGCAGCAGTGCGGTTTCTCTGTCTGCGCTGCGTTCGATCCACGCGGATGCCCGATCGTTGGAGCGATTCTGGCCGCACAACGGCTCCAGCAGCGCGCGGGAGGAATACACGCTCGCATACAGTGCCTCCAGCGCCGCCCATACACTTTTCGCAAACGGCGCCTCCGTAAATTCGAATTCACGCTCTGGTTGCGCAGACCAACGACCCGGCTGCTCTGCTGCGGGTAATGCCGGCGAACAGCTCATGCGCGCGCGGTGCCATGATCGGTGCTTGCCGGGCTGGCGCTATACGTGATTTGTCGCCGCACATACTGACCATAGCCATAGCTGTAATGGCCGGGACGCGGCGTGAAGTCATTGAACAAGACGCCCTTTGCGGCCAGCCCGGCGCGCGACAGACGCTTGAGCGATTCGGCAATGTCACCGGCTCGCGTGACTCCCGCGCGCACGGCGACAAAAATCGCCCCTGCATGAGCGCCCAGTATCAGACTGTCTGCGACGGCGAGCAGCGGCGCGGTGTCGATCAGCACCATGTCGTATTTCGGCGCGAGTCTCGCGATCAGCGCCGCCAGTTCCGGACGCAGCAGCAATTCAGAAGGATTCGGCGGAAGGTTGCCGGTCGAGATGAAATCAAGCTGCTCCAGCGTGCTTTGTCGAAAATCATTCTCTGCACGCACGCCCGCCAGCAGATCGGCCAGGCCGAATGCCCGCTCAGTATGAAAATACCGATGCAGACGGCCATCACGCAAATCGCCATCGATCAGCAGCACCCGCTTGCCGCTGGCCGCCATCACGCAGGCCAGATTCACCGTCACGAAGGATTTGCCAAGCGCCTCGGTGGGCCCGGTGATCAGCACGATGTTGTTTTTCGATTGCGTCATGCAGAACTGCAGCGCACTGCGAAATCCGCGCAGGCTCTCGATCGCCACATCCATGCCGGCAATTCGCGCCAGCAGTGGCAAGCGTGCCGGATCGCTGGCGCGTGAGGCGAGTGTCTGCTGCAGGCGGCTATGGGGAATGCTCGCGTACACCGGTACGCCAAAAGCGCGCTCGACATCGGATGGATCATTCAGCGCTGTCTGCAGCGAGCGCCGCAGGAAGGCCGACATCACACCAAGAAAAATACCGGCGAATACCGCCACAGCGATGATACGCGGACGGTTGGGCGCGACCGGACGCTCTGGCATCTCGGGCGCATCGACCAGCCGCACATTGCTGGTCTTGCCCACTGTGATCAGCTGCAGCTGCTGCGCGGAAGACAGCAGCGCGGAATACAGTTCACTGTTCACTTTGACGTCGCGGGCAAGTCGCACCATTTCCTGCTCCAGCACGGGCAGTTGCTTCAGCTGACTGGCCGATGCGCGCATCTCCCGATCGACTTCCCTCAGCTGCTCATCGACTGCCGCCACCGACGGATGATGCACCGTGAAGCGCGTCAGCAGCTCGCTGCGCTTGTGCTCCAGCTCGACCCGGCGGGTTCGCGCCGCAGACGAGCGCTGCAGTGTCAGCCGCCCTTCCTCGCCGATGTCCACTGTGCCATGCGCATTGCGAAACTGGTTGTAGCGCGCCTCGGCCTGCTCGAGCTGCTGCTTCAGCTCCGGCAGGCGCTGGTTCAGATAGGCGAGCGACTTGTCGGCCTCCTCCGTGCGCCGCGCGCTGTTCTGTGCCATGTACTCACGGGCGATCTCGGTCATCAACTGATACACATGTCCGGCATCCGCGCCCTTGAGCGTGGCAGCGATCACGCCTGACTGCTTGCCGATTTCGGCCACGCTCAGCGAGCTTTGCACTGACCCGATGGCGGCAAGCCGCGAACTGCGTATCAGCGCAAAACCCGAGCCCGGCCATGCCTGCAGACGGATCACGAGCAGGGTCACCGCACCGGCGCGCGTGCCGGCGCTGAGCGGCGAACCCACCCTGCCTTCAGCCTCGAAACCGCTCTCTGCCTCACTCAGGCGGTAGCGTCCGTCACCCAGCGCCTGCAGCCGGAATGTGCGGTTCTCCAGTGTCGCCGGCACGCTGAAATCTTCGACCTCGATGCTTTCCCGGCCCCACGCATAACCGAACGCGCCGCGCAGACCGGGAAAGAATTCTGCCAGTCCGGTCTCCGCCAACAGTCCGCCGAGCAGCGGCAATCGTTCAGGACGCGCATCGATATAAAGCCTCAGCTTGTCGATCGCGCGTGCGACCACCAGCCGCGAGCGCAGCAGCTCGACCTCGGCCGCTGCCGGGGTCTTATAGTCGATCATCGAGCCGGCTTCGCCAAGAATATTCTTTGGCTCGCGCTGGCCTTTCTCTTCCACATGCACGAGTAAATTCGCTTCGTACTGAGGCGTCGCAATATACGCGTACAGAGCACCGGCCAAGGTCACCATCAGGGCAACGCAGGCAATCAGCCAGCGCTGTTCCAGCAGTAAAGCGAGATAGTCGCTGAGGTTGTCTTCGCTCTGGTCTGTGAAAATCAGTGGCGGCTCGGCGGCGGCGCTGACGTGCGTGCTCAGGGGTGTGTTCATGGGGTCATCACGGAATGTAGGTGAGAAGGCACCGTTCGGATTTGGCAAAGCCGCGCAGCGCCTCAGCGCCCGGGCGTGGTGGCGATCACCGCGGTGGGGAGGGCACCAGGGATCAGCGCGCTGATGGTGCGGTTCCAGTTAGTCAGCGGTGTCGCTGCGACATACACCACATCCTTCGGATTGAGCTCGAATCCTTCTGCCATCGCCAGTGCGCCGGGCGCGTTCGCATCCAGCTGATACACCATCGATTCAGTGCTGCTGCGACGAATCACATACACCTGACGCGCGTCGCCGGTGACGGGATTGATGCCGCCCGCCTCGCCAAGCGCCTCATTCAGCGAAAGGCGGCCATTTCGCATCGGCAGCGCGCGCGGTGCGGTGACTTCACCAGAAATGAAAATTTTGCTCTCGTCGCGCGACAGCACGCGCACCACGTCGCCGCTGGCGAGCATGATGGACGATGGGTTCACGCCGCGCTGCACCAGCTGCGGCAGGTTGATCGGATAGCTTTTGCCCTCGCGATGAATCAGGATGCGGCTCTGGTCAGCCGCAGGATTCATGCCGCCGGCGCGATTGATTGCCTCGGTCAGCGTCATCGGCAGATCGTTGATCGCCTGTACGCCGGGCTGCTTGACCTCGCCATCCACATAGACACGCTTGCTGCGGTAGGCCAGCACGCGCACGCTGAGTTTCGGAGTGCGCAGATAACGCCCCAGCCGTTCAGTGAGCTGCTGATGCACCTCGGTGGAGGTGAGGCCGGCGACCTTCAGCTTGCCGGCATAAGGAAAATCCAGCGTGCCTTGCTGATCGACCTCGAAACCCGACTGCGGCTGCAACGGACTGGCTGCAACGCCGGCGCCGCCGGGCGCGCCGAGAGCAGGCGCGGGCAGCATCGAGGCCGAGAGTTCAGGATGATCCCAGACGACGATCTGCAGCACATCGCCCGCTTCGATGCGGTAAGCCTGCGCCGGCTGCAGCAGCGCGCTGATGTCCTCCGACACTTGCAGGTCGCGCAGCTCGCGTTCCTTGCGAACGAGGTCCGGCGTGATGTTGCGTATCTCGGTGCGCGGCAGCTCGGCGTGACCGGATGACGCCGCTGGCGCTCGCGCAAACTGTATGCCCGGTGCCATCGCGGTGCAGCCGGCGATCTGCAACGACACTGCCGCGACCATGCACACATTCGATATGCGCCCGCCGCGCGGCGACGCGCTCTCTCTGTCCCGGCTCTGCATGATTGAACCTTTCCCGGCAAGATTCGGAGTGTCCTGCCCGAGCGGGGAATGTAGAGCCGAGCGGAGGGTCAGCGATTGAGATCGCTCATTCGGCCGCCGCGACGATCATGCGCGCTGACACTCAGGACTCGCGCAAGATCTGCATCGGCGCACGCGACAGGACGCCGCGCAAACCGAACCAGCCGCCTGCGAACGCGCAAACGATGCCCGCGCACAAGCCGGCAGCCCAGAGCACCGGGCTCACGCTCCATTCGAAATCGAACACCTGACGCGCAAGTACCCAGCCCACCAGCGACGCGCCAGTCGCAGCCAGCGCGCCCGCGCCCGCGCCGACCAACAGGCATTCGACCCATTGTGCATGCGTGAGCTGCCGGCGCGTCGCGCCCAGCGCCCGCAGCAAGCCCCCTTCATGAACGCGCTCATGCTGCGATACCAGCATCGCGGCAGCGAGCACCATCACTCCGGCGGCCAGCGTGAAGATGAACAGGAACTCGACTGCCGCGATCACCTGATCGATCACCTGCTGTGCCTGCGCGACCAGACTGCCGACATCGACAATCGTCAGATTGGGATAGCTGCGCACCAGACGGTTCACCACCGATTGCGCCGACGCTGGCAGATGAAAGGCGGTAATCCATGTGCCCGGCAGCGCCGACGCGACATCCGGGCTGAGTATCACAAAGAAATTCACCCGCATCGATCCCCAGTCGAGTTTGCGCACGCTGGTGATCGTCACGTCCACCGGCTGCCCGGCGACATCGAAGCGCAGACGATCGCCCAGCTTCAGTCCCAGGGTTTTTGCCAGCCCCTGCTCGACCGATGCCTCGGCGCGCGCATTCGCGGCATCAAACCATTGTCCCTCGACGACGGCGTTCTGCTCCGGCAGCTCTGCCATGGTGGACAGATTGAACTCGCGTTCCACCAGACGCTGCGCACGCTCCTCGGCATAGCTGTCGGGACCCACCTCGCGCCCTTCGACCTGCACCAGCCGCCCGCGTATCATCGGATACAGCGGCGCTTCAGCCACGCCGCTTGACGCCAGCTCGGAGACGATCAGCGACTTCTGCTCAGGCTGGATATTGATCATGAAATGATTCGGCGCGTCCGGCGGCGATGACTGGCGCCACGCCGCGAGCAAATCTTCCCGGACCAGCGTCAGCAGCAGCAAGGCCATCAGACCGAGCGCCAGCGACACCATCTGCAGCGCACTGGCCGATGGCCTGCGCCTCAGCGAGGCCTGAGCAAAGCGCCACGCAGGCCAGTGCAGCGGAAAACGCAGCTTTTGCATCGCTGCCAGCAGCAGCCAGGCCGTCAGTGTCGAGATCAGCAAACCCGCAAGGAAGCCGCCTGAAGTCAGAAGACCGAGTTTCAGATCGCGCGCCTGCCAGAGCAACAATGCGACGAAAGAAGACATTGCCAGCAGATAGCCGGCGACAGTGAATGCCTGCGGTGCCTGCTGCTCGCGCCGGATCACGCGATTGTGCGGCACGCTTCGCAGCTGCAGCACGGGCGGCAACGCAAAACCAAGCAGCAGCAAGAGCCCGGTCGCCACACCCTGCACGGCAGGCAATGCGCCCGGCGGCGGCAGCTGAGAGGTCATCAGCGAGCCTAGCCATTGCAGCAACAGCAGATGCGCGCCGAAACCGATCAGCAAGCCGGCGGCGCTGCCCGCGACGCCGATCAGAAGAAACTCCAGCACATAGAGCAGCGTGACCTCGTTCTCGGTCATGCCCAGACAACGCAGCATCGCACAGGCGTCCAGATGCCGTTGCATGAAGCGCCGTGCCGCCATCGCCACTGCGAGCGCTGCCAGCATCGCAGTCAGCAAGCTTACCAGCGCGAGAAACTGCCGCGCGCGTTCCAGCGTGGTGCGCATCTCGGGACGCCCTGACTCCAGCGATTCAAGCTGCACGCCTCGCACTGCCCCCCGCTGCACCTCGTCCTCCAGCCAGCGCTGAAAGCCGCTCACATCGCGCGCATCGCCTGCCAGCTGCAGCCGGTAGGTGATGCGCGAACCATTCTGCGCCAGCCCGGTCGATGCCAGATCGTCCAGCGACAGCATCACGCGCGGAGCGAAGCTCATGAAGCCCGCTCCCCTGTCCTGCTCCAGCAGGATCTCGCCGGCGATGGTGAATTCCCGCTCGCCCAGTTGTACGCGATCACCGATGCGAACATTCCGCGTCGAGAGAAATGGTGTATCGACCCAGACGCTGCCCCGAGCCGGTCCGCCGGTGTGCGGACCGGTGTGAGGGCCGGAGGCTTGCGCCAGCGTCACGCTGACCGCGCCGCGCAACGGATAATCCGGGGACACCGCTTTGACAGCTACCAGACGGGTGTCGGCCGCCTCTCCCGACCCGGTGGTGGCCATGCTGGGGAAGTTGACGGTGTCGGCCATCCGCAAGCCTCGCCGCTTTGCCTCGTCGCGCCATTCGGTGCGCAGCGGATAATCGCTGCGCACCAGCAGATCCGCACCCAGCAGCTGCGCGGCGTCGCGCGTTAACGCGGAATTCATCCGATCGACAAAAAAGCCTACTGCTGACAGCGCGCCCACCGCAACCGCCAGCGCCAGCAGCAGAAAACGAAGCTCTCCCGCGCGCCAGTCGCGCCGGGTCATGCGAAACGCCTGCAGCAGCAGGGGTACACGGCCTATTGCCATTGCTGATCTCCGTACTGAACGCAAAAGCGGAAAAACGGAGATTGTAGGAGGCTTTGAAAAAACCGGCTGCGGGCGTGAGACTGTGCGCATCCGGCCTGCGGCCGGGAAATTACATGCTGGCGCCCTTCATGCCGTCCTGATGATGCGTGCGCTCGAAATTCTGCTGACAGGGCGCGCAACGCTCCGCAGTCGGTATCGCCTGCAGGCGTTCGAAGGGAATGTCATAGCCGCAGGAGATGCACTCGCCATACGTGCCGCTATCCATTTTTTTTCGGGCGAGTTCGATGGCGCGCAGCTCGTTCATGTCGCGCGTGACAGCAGCATTGCCAAGATCAATCGACAGATTGGCGAAAGAAAGATCGCCGGGATCCGGCACTTCACTGGCTAGCTGGACATAATCGTCCTGCAGGCTCATCTCGCGACGTATGTCGTCGCGCAGCATGCGCTCGCGATCTGATAGCACCGCGAATAGCTGAGTTTTCTGCTGCTGGTTCAGGCCGTCCATGTTGTCCTCGCGACTGTAGTGATGTTGTAAAAATTCAGGGCAAGCTACAGCGACCAATAGCCTTCTCTGAGGTACAGGTGATCGATTGTGTGAGGGTTGAATGAAACGTCGTTTGATCTTTGACAAGGAAGCGCGGCGCACCGACTTTCTTTGTGCCAGCATCAGAATTACTAAAAAACTATGGCGTACGAGTCACGTAATTTTATGAAACCTCAAACGATATCGGAGCCTTGATTTCTCTCAAGCGAATGCCTCTGGCATTCATCGCAGGAATCGCTAGACTGCCATTTCTAGTAATTAACTTGCGCACTGACATGAAGAGAGATCCGATGATGACCGCGAATGTATCCGACGAATTGATTGAGGAATTTCTGACGGCCGCCTCAGGCCCTCTGGTCACCCCGCGCGAGCAGTACCTGTTGAGAGAGACGATGTACAGCTTGCTCCGACTGGCGCGCTCCGAGCAACTGATGGATATTCGCAACAGCGTGAACCGGTTGGTGCCGATGTCACTGCGGGCTACTCCGGGCAGAAGATCGCGTGGCAAGCGCGCATCATCAGCCGCCTGCGCGTCGCAACATCCGCTGATGTTCGGCAAGCAGGAATAGGGAGTCGGCTCGTGGTGCGCGGTCATGGCAGCGTCTTGCCTTGTTTTCAGTCATGGGCTGTTTATCCATCAAAATCAGGGGCTTGAGATTACCTCCCGTTACTTGTCCACAGGATTGTCCAAGTCAATTGTGAGTAAAGTGGAACATGCATCAGGCAGCCCCGTCCAATGGAGTGTTGACCACGATACTCCGCCGGCCATGATGCACAAGCCCTCCGTGACAACTCATCCGGTGCACGAAGCCGACATCGGCAGCGGCGAAAAACCGCCGTCCCAGCAAGAAACCGAGGAAATGATCCGACAGGTTCCCGCCAGACCTGAACTCCCGAACCTGCCGCCGGCCACCCCGGGCACGCAAAAACTGCCCGACCCCGCGCCGCCAGAATGAGCGCATGACACCCTCCACGCTGCCCTTGGGGGCAAGCCCGAAATCACCTCGGCAGCTTATAATTTCACTATAGAAACATTTTTTGTACCGATATCGGACCGCAGCCAAGCCGCTTGTCCGCACGCGCAGCAGCAGTCAACCGAACCATAACGACACAAAGCAACATGTCAGCTTCCGGATGCGGGTCTGGGGGACATTGATGATCAACAGAATTTTTCGTCCGGTAGTCACGATTCACGATGAGCGCGAAGCGGCCAGACACGCGCGCGGATGTATCGCGATCATCGATGATGACGATGCGATTCGTGAAGCCGTGAAAACGCTGCTGGATCTGGAAGGCTATGCGACGGCAACCTATGCGTCCGCCAGCCAGTACATCGAGTTCATGGAGCGCAACGAGCCTGGCTTCCCGGGGCCACGCTGTGTGCTGCTAGATGTGAAGATGCCTGAACAAACCGGCCTTGAACTGCTGCACAAACTCAACGCACTGAACGACAAGACACCGCTGGTGTTCATGAGCGGAGGCAGCGGCGCGCAGGAGGCCGTGCAGGCGCTGAAGAATGGCGCGATCGATTTTCTGATCAAGCCTTTTGAAGAAGAGATGCTGCTGGCCGTGGTCAGCGAGGCACTGCAAAAGAGCCTCAACCAGCAGGCTCACCTGAAGGAGGACAAAGACGCCAGCGGCCGACTGTCCAGTCTGTCCGAGCGCGAATCGCAGATCGCGCGCATGGTGTCAGCAGGCATGCTCAACCGCGACATCGCCGAACGTCTGGGCATCGCGGTGCGGACCGTGAAATTTCATCGCATGCACATGATGCGCAAGCTGGGCGTCAGCAACGTTATCGAACTGGCACGCATCATCGACCGAGTAGCGGATTAGAAGAACGGGTCGAATCATCCGTTAGCAATCAGAAATCTCTTTCAGCCAATGTCGGACGATGTCGGGGGATTTGCCCTTCGGGTCTATTTTCCGCAGGGAAATTTTCCTTTACCTTGCGCGCTCGGAACGGTGCAATGACACCAAGCCAACAAAAACAATGATGGAGATTCTCATGCAGGAAAGCGCCCACCTATCGCTCGCCCACTCGGCCAACGCTTTGCCCACTGCGCGCGATTCCGCAGGATCACTGGCAGAGATTTCTCGCAAATGGCTGGCCGACATCTCGCCGGAAAATTTCGCCGAGTGCCACGAATACCTCGCCGCCGTTCGCCTGGCGCGTCATATGAGCAAAATTGATGTCTGCCGCGCCAGCCAGACCGACGGCGACCCGGCCAGCGGCGTTTCGCTGCCGACCGTGTCAAAAATAGAAAGCGGCTCCTATGGCGAACCAGGTTTCCGCACCATGGTTCGACTGGCCCGTGGCTACGGTGTGCCGCTGGCCAGCCTTGAGCGTTTTTTCAGGTAAGCCTTCGGGGAAAGCGGAGAAAATTACCGTTTCGTCATCCCGAGATGTTATCTTAGGGAAATGCGTTAATTGCCCCCGATTCCTGCACCCACGCCGCTAGCCAGACCATGACGACCGAGTTGGATCTCGACCGCATCCTCGTTGATGGGGCGCGCCTGAAGGCAGCGCGGGAAGCGCGCGGCTCCTCGGTCGCGGAAATGGCCGCTGCGGTGACGCTGTCGCGCGAACAGATACAGGCCATTGAAGACGGCGGTGACCGGCCCTTCTACACGCCCGCCCACAAATTGCTGGCAGTTCGCAAGTACACGACGGCGCTCGACATTCCCTATGACGAGATCGTCACCGGCCCGGGCGCCGACCAGACCATCCCCGTGCCCGAAGACGCGCCACCATCCATGATGTCGCCCGCGCAGATGCCTGAGCCTACCGATCTGCGCCTCGCCGCTGTCGAGCGCAATGCCGAGCTGCGGCGTCTGATGACCATGGGGGTCATCGCTCTGTGCATCGTGCTGGCGATCTACGCGAAACTGCGCGGCACGCCTGACGATGCGCCGCAGTTCGACAGCGTCAGCGACCTGCGGCAGGAAGAAGAAAAGTCGCCCGCTCGGCAGCCTGCGCGCGCCGACACCACGCCAAAAACAGAGAGCCCGCTGGCGAAAAACGAAGCACCCACCAGGACCGAGGCCCCTGCGAAAGTCGCCGAGGCAAAACCTGAGCCTGCAGCGGTACCGAAAACCGAGACACCGGCGCCGAGGCCAGACGCAGCGCCGAAAACCGATGCCACCGCAAAAGTCACCCTCGAGAGTGCTGACGAATGCCCTGCACGTGTGAGCACCGATGTGAAGAGCTGGTCGCCCGCCTACCAGCGCAAGAGCGATTCCCGGCTGTTCGTGGTCAGCCCGAAAGGCGGTACCTTGTGCGTGATCGATGCCAGCGGCAAGAGCACGCTGCTGAGCCTCAAACCCATGGTCGGTCAGGCAGTATCCGGCAGGCCGCCTTACACTGTCCGCTCGGCGGAGCTGCCAAAGATGGACCTGTTCATGCAGGGCCTCAAAGTCAAGGTGCCATCCGACACCGATACCCTGAAACTCATTCCAAGCACTCAGCCGGCGCCGCCGGAGGCGGCTGACACTTCCGGCGCCTGACGGGCTGCCGGCACAGCGGTCTGCCGTTACTGGCTTTTGCCAGTCAATGGCGATTTTGCGGCGCAATATCTGCACTTCGCTGCACACCCTCTCAGCACGGCACTCGACGTGCGCTGAAATAGCGCAGACGACACCCCCGACGCGCATCGAACCGAGGCGAATCTTTCATTCGCGAGCTTCCGAAAGCAGCATCCGATGCTGTGAGCTTCATCTGCAAATAAGCGCGGGTTTGCGTGTAGCGAAGCCGCCATCCGGCAGGATTTTTTTCTACGGCATCGCAACATCGATATCGGTTGACTGAACAATCTGACAAATTGGATGATCCGGTATCCGAATGAAATATTCCAATCTGGCAGCACACCTTTTCGCATGAAACGCTCCGGGAATCGCTGGCAGCGCTGGCAGATCAGGCAGCGCTGCACCCCCTCACGACATCCCCACACAATGACACCCAACAGGAGGAGACCATGAAGCACACCCCCGCACGCCGTCCGGCGTGGAAACAGCTGACTGCACTGTCGGCGGCCAGCCTGCTCGCGCTGGGCATTGCCGGACAAGCCGCCGCCGAAGACTTCAAGATCGGCATCGTCAGCTTCCTGTCGGGCCAGGCGGCCGACAGCTTCGGTGTGCCAGCGGTCAATGGCGCGAAGACCCTGATCGAAGCCTTCAATAACGGCAAGGCACCAGCGCCTTACAACAAAAAGGGCTTCGGTGGCCTGAACATTGTGCCGGTGTATGTCGACGAGAATGGCGGCGCGACCAAGCAGGTGACCGAGCTGCGCAATCTGTACGACCGCGAGGGCGTGGACATGGTGATCGGTTATGTGAGCTCGGGCGATTGCCTTGCTGTCTCGCCGGTGGCCGAAGAAATGAAGCGTCTGCTGGTGCTCTACGATTGCGGCTCGCCCCGTATCTTTGAAGAGGCGAGCTACAAGTACGTGTTCCGCACCGCGTCGCACGGCGCGATGGACAACGTTGCGGCCGCGCGCTACCTGAAAGCCAAAGGCTACAAGGTCAACACGATCAACCTGATCAATCAGGATTACGCGTGGGGCCACGACTCGATCAAGGACTTCCTGCTGTCGATGAACAATCTCTACCCTGGTGCGAAGTCGCAGGCGGATCAGCGCCCGAAATTCGGCGCCGGTCAGTACGGCACCGAGATCTCGCAGCTGATGTCGCAGCCGGCCGATGTGCTGCACTCCAGTCTTTGGGGCGGTGATCTGCAGGCCTTCGTGCTGCAGGCCGGTCCGCGCGGACTGTTCAAGAAGACGCAGGTGGTGCTGACAGCGGCTGACCATGTGCTGGTGCCGCTGGGTGACAAAATGCCCGATGGCACGATCCTCGGCGCGCGCGGTGCGAACGGCCTGCTCGCTCCGAAGTCACCACTGAACGACTGGTGGTGGGGCGCTTATCAGACCCAGTGGGGCGTCTACCCGGTGCAGGCGCCGTATCGTATGGCGCAGGCACTGATGGGCGTGAAGCTGGCGGTGGAAAAGGCGATGGCGGCCAACGGCGGCAAAAAGCCCACGAATGACCAGATCGCGGCGGCGCTGCGCGGTTCCGAGTGGGACGCACCGGCCGGCAAGGTCAAGATGGCACTGGCCAATGGACAGCAGGCGATCCAGCCGACCGCCATCGGCAAGACCAAGTGGGATCCCACGAAAAAAATGGTCATGCTTGACGAGATCCAGCGCTTCTCGGCCGAGTGCGTGAACCCGCCGGCCAACACCAAGGCGGAAGACTGGATGAAGGCCGGCTTCCCCGGCGCGAAGTGCGACTGACATTGAACTGAACTCAGCTCAACGCTGAAGCCTGAGCTGCGAAGAGGCTGGCCCCGGAGCGCCAGCCTCTTTCGCAGAACCTCCTCCGCAACACCGAGGACAACGCGCCGGCAAGAGCGCGAGCGCCAGACGCGATGCGAAACGCCCACAACAAGCATTAGACAAAAGTCTCCCATGAATCTCATCTTTACCATCCTGATCGATGGCCTGACCTATGCGTCATGGCTGTTCATCGTCGCGCTGGGCCTGACGCTGGTCTTTGGCGTGCTCAAAATCCTTAACGTCGCCCACGGCAGCTTCTATGCACTCGGGGCGTATGCGGCCGCCACACTGGTCGGCTGGTTCGCCAGCATGCAGCTGGCACCCGAGCTGTCGCTGGTGGCGATGCTGCTGGCGGCGGTCTCGGTCGCCGCGCTGGTCGCGCCGCTGTGCGAGCGCGGCCTGTTGCGCGTGTTCTATGGCCGCGATGAAGTACTGCTGGTGCTGGTCACTTTCGCGCTATTCCTGATCATGGAAGATGCGACCAAGCTGATCTGGGGCGTCAATCCGCTGTACGTGTCCGAGCCCTACATGCTGTTCGGCACCGTGGACTTCGGCCCGCAATCTTATGTCGGCTATGACTTCATGCTGGTGGCAGTCGCCGCCGTCGTCGGCTATGTCGTCTGGTGGGGACTGAACCGCACCCGTATCGGCAAGATCGTCCTGGCCGTGATCCACAGCGAAGAAGTCGCGTCCAGCATGGGCATCAATGTGTCGCGCATCTACACGCTCGCTTTCGCGACCGGCATCTTTCTCGCGTCGCTGGGCGGCGCGCTGACCGCGCCGATGATCTCGGTGCAGCCGGGCGTGTCGGTCGGGGTAGTGATCGTGTCATTCGCCGTAGTGATCATCGGCGGCCTTGGCAGCATTCCGGGCGCAGCGATCGGCGCACTGATCGTTGGCATCGCTCGCTCCGCCGCTGTGCATATCTGGCCGGTCGCCGAGCTGTTCTCGATTTACGTGGTGATGGCCGTCGTGCTGATGTTCCGGCCCGAGGGCCTGTTCCAGCGCATTCAGGCGAGGAAGATCTGAGATGAGCCAACTGACGACTTCCTCCTCCGTGCAACGCACCGTCATCGCAGGCCTTGGCATCATCGCCCTGCTGCTCGCGGCCGGGACTGCGATGCCGAAATGGCTGACCTTCCTGATCACGATGTCAGCAGCGAACGGTCTTGTCTCGCTGGGCATCGTCTCGCTGATGCGAACCGGCGTTGTGTCCTTTGGCCAGGGGCTGGTGTTCGCAGCGGGCGGCTACACCGCCGCCCTCTCGTTCGGCAACCTCGGCATCACGGATGCCTTCGTGCTGGCGATAGCCGGTGGTGTGGTGGCGCTTCTGGTGGCCCTGCCCTTCGCGTTCCTGATCGCCCGCTACCGCGGCATCTTCTTCGCGATGCTTTCTCTAGCCTTGTCGATGGTGCTGTACGGCTTGCTGGTCAAATCGCAGACGCTGGGCGGCTCGGACGGTTTCAACATGGGCCGTGCGACCGTGTTCGGCCTGCGTCCCGCCGACCAGTGGAGCAGCTACACCAGCTATGCGGTGACGGTGGCACTGGCCGGGATCATCGGCATCGCCATGCGCGTGTATTTCGATTCTACACGCGGCCTCGTTGCACTGGCCTCGCGCGACAACGAGATCCGCGTCGAATACCTCGGCAGCTCGGTGCAGAACCTGATCGCAGTGAACTACCTGATCGCCGCCTTCACCGGCGGCATGGGCGGCGCGCTCGCGGTGATGGCGCTGGGCCATGTGGAACCCGAATTCAGCTTCTGGACGACCTCTGGTGATTTCGTGTTTGTCTCTATCCTCGCCGGCCATCACAGCGTACTGGCCGCTTTCATCGCATCGACAGTACTGGAGATCGTGCGCTCCTTCTCGAGCGCCTATTTCCCGAACAGCTGGCAGCTCTCGCTCGGCCTGTTCCTGCTGGCCGTGATCCGCTTCCTGCCCCGTGGCATCGGATCCTTGTGGGAAGCCAAGCGTCGCAAAGGAGAACAGGCATGAGCACGGAATTCGCTATCTCGGCGCGCGGCATCCAGAAACGCTTTGGTGCGGTCGTTGCCGCCGCTGACATCCATATCGATGTCCCCACCGGACAAAAGGTCAGCCTGATCGGCAGCAATGGCGCCGGCAAGACCACCTTCGTGAACATGATCACCGGCTACATCAAGCCGGATGAAGGACAGATCCTGCTGCACGGCGAGAATATCGCCGGGCTGGAGCCGCGTCGCATCGCGCGCATGGGCGTCGCGCGCTCCTTCCAGATACCGCAGCTGTTCAAGGAAATGACCGTGTTCGACAACATGCTGGTCGCGATCGCCTCGCAGGCCGGTGCGCTGTCCTTCCTGAAACCGGCGCGCAATCAATCGGCACAGGAACGCGCGACCGAGCTGCTGGAACGCTTCGAGCTGTCGGCGCACACGCATCGCACTGTGGGTGAGTTGCCCGGCGGTGTGCGCAAGCTGCTCGATATCGCGATGGCGCT
>JACCDH010355196.1_pt1 | contig 32913 bp, 35 predicted proteins | sample 7442481 | NCBI WGS metagenome assembly JACCDH01 (sample SAMN15323433, study PRJNA562643) | freshwater metagenome | isolation source: river surface water | place: USA:Blue River Watershed | collected 2017-08-15
ATGGTGAAGTTCTTGGCCGATGCCACGACCGACGAAATCTTGGGCGTGCACATGGTGGGCCCACAGGTGTCCGAGTTGATCTCTGAAGCCGTGGTGGCCATGGAATTCCGCGCCAGCGCTGAAGACATCGCCCGCATTTGCCACGCTCACCCCAGCTTGAGCGAAGCCACCAAGGAAGCCGCTTTGGCGGTGGACAAGCGCACCCTGAACTTCTAAGCCCATGACCTGCTGCCGACTGCGGTCGGCAGCGAGTTGGGTTAAAGTTCTTGCATCCCCAAAACCCGGGCTGGCCCCGGGTTTCTTTTTGACGTCGAAGATCGATTCACCCATGTCTGTTCGTGCAGTTTACGAAGAAGAACTCCGCAAACGCGGCTTTCAGAGCGACCCGGCCCAGTTGCGTGCCATCGATGCGCTGGAGCAATGCGCCAACGACTGGGCAGCCTACCGTGCCAAGCGTTCCAATGCGCTGAAAAAGCTGATCAACCGGCCTGAAATCCCCAAAGGGGTTTACATGTTTGGCGGGGTGGGGCGCGGCAAGAGTTTCTTGATGGACTGCTTTTACGAAGCGGTACCGATCCAGCGCAAAACCCGTTTGCACTTTCACGAGTTCATGCGCGAAGTGCACCGCGAAATGACGGCCATGCAAGGCACCGTGAACCCCTTGGATGTGCTCGGCAAAAAGATGGCCAAGCGTTACCGCTTGATTTGCTTTGACGAATTTCATGTGGCGGACATCACCGATGCGATGATCTTGCACCGGCTCTTGGTGGCCCTGTTTGACAACGGCGTGGGTTTTGTGACCACGTCCAACTTCATGCCCGATGGCTTGTATCCCAACGGTTTGCATCGTGATCGCATCTTGCCCGCGATTGCCTTGCTCAACCAACGCATGAACGTGCTCAACGTGGACAACGGCACCGACTACCGCCGCCGCACACTGGAGATGGTCAAGCTTTACCACTGCCCATTGGGCGAGCAGGCCGACGTTGAAATGCAGGACGCCTTCAACCGCCTGGCCACAGGGCCCGACGAAGACCCGGTGCTGCACATCGAATCGCGCAAGATCCAGTCACGCCGCCGATCTGGTGATGTGGTCTGGTTTGACTTCATGGCCATTTGCGGTGGACCACGTTCGCAAAACGATTACCTGGAGATCGCCACGCAGTTTCACACGGTGCTGCTGAGCAATGTGCCGCAGCTGCCCGTGAGCATGGCCTCCGAGGCACGGCGCTTCACCTGGCTGATCGATGTGCTCTATGACCGCCGCGTCAAATTGATCCTTTCAGCTGCCGTTGAACCCGAAGCGCTTTACCTGCAAGGCCCTATGTCGCACGAGTTCCCGCGCACGATTTCGCGTTTGCACGAGATGCAGTCCAGCGAGTTTTTGGCGCTGGAGCACCGCACTGTCGATACGCACATCACATGAAAAAGCCGATGGCTCTGCTCTTGTGCTGGGCAGCTTGCGCCGGCGCTCAAACCCCGGACGACGTGCCGGCCAAGATCGACCAGGCACGCGCAGAATTGGCTGCGCAAAAGCAAATCATCTTGGACGCTTTTGAAGAGCGCACGCGCGAGTGCTGGCAAAAGTTCATGGTGAACAACTGCATCATCGCGGCCCGTCGGATTCGCCGTGCCGACATCGAGCCGATCCGTCAGGCAGAACTGGCCCTCAATGCGCAAGAGCGCCAGTGGCGCACCGAACAGCGCGATGAGCGTTTGAAAAACAAACAAGTCGAAGGCGCTGACAAGCCATGATGCTTGACCCATCCCGCGACTTGCACTCACCCCAACGCCAGTTGATCGAGTGGCAAATGGAACATGCGGACCTGGACGCCTTGATCGATCAGGCTGCACTGGCGGCACAGCCGCTGGACGAGTTGCGTTTGCGCCGTTTGAAAAAGCGCCGATTGGCTTTGCGCGATCAGATCGCGCAACTTCAAGCCATGTTGGACCCCAAGGAGCCTGCTTGAGTTGGCTCACGCAAAAGGTGGCGCAGACCTTGTCCTCGCAGGGCGCCTTGGCGCTGGCGATTCCCGGGTTTCAACCGCGTGAGGGGCAGACCGACATGGCCTTGGCGGTGAGCGAAACCGTGCAAGAGGGCGGCCAGTTGGTGGTCGAAGCGGGCACGGGGGTGGGCAAAACCTTTGCCTATTTGGTGCCGGTCTTGCTCAGTGGCCAACGCGCTTTGATTTCGACCGCCACCAAGGCTTTGCAAGACCAGCTGTTTTCCCGAGACATCCCCAGGCTGGTGGATGTGTTGGGTTTGCCGATACGCGTGGCCTTGCTCAAGGGCCGATCCAATTACCTGTGCTTGCACCGCATGGAGCAGGCGCGACACAGCCCCGAATCGGCGCAACCCGGTGCACAGCGGGCTTTGGCCAAGATTGAAACCTGGGCCCAATCGACCCGCACCGGCGACATGGCCGAGCTGCCGGGTCTGGACGAGCGTTCATCTCTGTGGCCCTTGGTGACGTCTACACGCGACAACTGCCTGGGCTCGAGCTGCCCGCGCTACAAAGCGTGCCACGTGAACTTGGCCCGCAAAGAGGCCATGGCGGCCGATGTGGTGGTGATCAACCACCATTTGTTCTTTGCCGATGTCGCCGTGCGCGAATCGGGCGTGGCCGAGTTGTTGCCCACGGTGCGTGTCACCGTTTTCGATGAAGCCCATCAGCTCAACGAGATCGGTGTGAACTTCTTGGGCCAGCAACTGTCCACTGTGCAGTTGCTGGAATTGGCGCGCGATGTGCTGGCCACCGGTTTGCAATTGGCCCGGGGTTTGGTGGACTGGCAGGTGCTCAGCGGCCAGCTCGAAAAAGCTTCGCGCGATCTGCGCTTGGCCGCTGGCATGCACCGAGGCTCGGTCCGCTTGCGCTGGACCGACAGCTTGCCCGAAGGCGTGGACCCCGATGAATGGTCGCAGGCCATGCGGATGCTGACGCAGGCGCTGGATGCGCTGCGCGATGGTCTCGACATGGTCAGTGAGTTGGCGCCCGATTTTCAGCGCTTGGGTGACCGCACGCGTGAATTGCTGCAGCGAGCTGCCCAGTTTCAGGACCTGCCCAACCCCGAGGGTGTGCGCTGGCTGGAAGTCAGTGCCCAACTGCGCTTGGTGGAGTCGCCGCTGGACATTGCGCAGGCTTTTGTGAAATTGACACAAACGCCTACCGTTTCCTTGCCGGATGCAAGCGAGCGGGATGGCGGCTCGGACCCCTTGGCCGCTGGCGATGCGGCTGAGGCCTCAGGCTCTGTGGCCGGTGAAGGCGTGGGTCAAAAAGCCTGGATCTTCACGTCGGCCACTTTGGGTGATGAGGCCAGTTTGCGTTGGTTCACCGAGCCTTGTGGCCTGACCGCTGCCCGCGTGATGCAGGTGGGCAGTCCATTTGATTACGAAGCCCAGGCCGCGCTGTACGTGCCCGAGCATTTCCCCAAACCCAACGACCCTTCGCATGTGCGCCATGTGGCGCAGTTGGCCGCCGAAGCTGTGCGGACCTTGGGGGGCAGAACCCTGGTCTTGACCACGACCTTGAATGCCATGCGCAGCATTGGGGAATATCTGCAAACTCAGTTGGATGCTTTTGCGCACGTTGAAGTGTTGGTGCAGGGGCAAAGCCCCAAGCGCTTGCTCATGGAGCGCTTCAGGGAAGGTGCCAGCGAAGGGCGTGCAGGCTGCGTGCTGGTGGCTTCGGCCTCGTTTTGGGAAGGCTTTGACGTGCCGGGTGAGGCATTGCAACTGGTCGTGATCGACAAGCTGCCGTTTCCGCCACCAGGCGATCCCTTGTTTGAGGCGCGCAGCCAGCGCATCACCCGCGAAGGCGGCAGTTCTTTTGCCGATCACGCCTTGCCAGAAGCGGCGGTGACCTTGAAGCAAGGGGCGGGGCGCTTGATTCGATCGGAATCAGACCATGGAATTTTGGTGGTGTGTGACAGCCGCCTGAGCAGCATGTCCTACGGACGCCGTTTGGTCAGGGGCTTGCCGCCCATGCGTCGATTGAACGATCACCAGGCGTTCATGGACGCCGTGGTCGATCTCACCAAAAGCGCCACCAGCTTTTCGAATTCTTGAGGCTTTCGCCTTTCAAGAATTTCGATTGGGGGTAATTGGTCGCCAACACGCGTTGCGCATCTTGGCGCAGGTCCGTCATGCCCATGGCGTCGTAAGAGCTGATGAGGATGGCCAACGCTTCTTCGTTCGCCGGCACGCCAGGGTAATCGGAGATTGCTTGCTGGGCGCGGTTGATGGCTGCTACATGCGCGCCGCGGCTGGCGTAGTAACGGGCCACATGCACTTCGTAGGAAGCCAGCGAGTTGACGATGTAGGTCATGCGCTGGCGAGCTTCGGGGGTGTACTTTGATTCCGGAAAGCGGATCGTCAGTTCTCGAAAGGCTTCGTATGCGTCCTTGGCCGCTTTTTGATCGCGCTCGGACAAATCCTGATCGATGATCGACGAGAACAGGCCGAGGTTTTCATTGAAGTTGACCAAGCCCTTGAGGTAGATCGCATAGTCGACCGCAGGGCTGGAAGCGTGCAAGCGGATGAAGCGGTCCAAGGTGGCGACGGCCTGAACCTTGTCGCCGGTTTTGTACTGGGCATAGGCCTTGTCTATTTGGGCTTGCTGCGCCAGCACGGTGCCGGCGGCGCGGCCTTCGAGCTTGTCGAACATGCCGATGGCTTTGTCCCAAGCGCCCGAGTCGGCGCTTTCGCGCGCTTCGGCATAAATTTTTTCGGGGCTCCAGCCTGCGGTGACGTCTTTGGGGGTGTTGGAGCAGCCAGCCACGATCAGGCCCGTTGCCAACACCAAGCTGGCGGGAACCATCGATAATCGGTTGCTTTGCATCTCTGACGTCCTTGAACTGTTCAATCGAATTGATTATATCGACCACCCCCGAAATTCAGACGGCGCAAGCCCTTGCGCAAGACGATGTTTTGCATGGCATGGACACCGCCGAAGAGGAAGTGCGCCTGAGCCAAGTGCCAGTGACTTTGCATGGCCAACGGTTGGACCGCGCCTTGGCCCAACTGGTGCCCGAGTTCTCGCGCAACTACCTGCAGCAATTGATCGAGCAAGGCGATGTGCTGGTTGATGGGCGTGTGACCACCAAGCCCTCCACCAAAGTGCGTCTGGGCCATGCGGTTCAGGTCACTTTGCGGGCCACGCCCCAGTCCCGCGCCTTTGTGCCCGAGGCCATGCCCATCGACGTGGTTTATGAGGACGCGCATCTTCGGGTCATCCATAAACCGGCCGGCCTGGTGGTGCATCCGGCTCCTGGCAATTGGCAAGGCACCTTGCTCAATGGTTTGTTGGCCTTGGACCCGATGGCGGCCGATGTGCCCCGTGCAGGCATTGTTCACCGCTTGGACAAGGACACCAGCGGCTTGATGGTGGTGGCCAGAACGCGTCAGGCCATGGATGCGCTGGTGCACAAAATTGCCGCCCGTGAAGTGCATCGGCAGTATTTGGCCTTGGCCCACAAGGCCTGGACGGGCCCATCTCCCCACACCATTGAAGCGGCGATTGGACGCGACCCGGCCAACCGGCTGCGCATGGCCGTGGTCGATCTGAGCCACCAGTCTGGCAAAACGGCCGCAACCACCATCGACGTGCTGGACCAAACCGACCGCGTGTGTCTGGTGCAGTGCACCTTGCACACTGGGCGGACCCATCAAATCCGGGTTCACATGGCCCATTTGGGTCATCCATTGTTGGCCGATGCGGTTTACGGTGGGGTCAAATTGGGCGGTATGGCCAGGCAGGCGCTGCACGCGTGGCATTTGGCCTTTGAGCACCCCATCACCGCAGAGGCGATTGACCTGCGTATCCCCTTGCCCGAAGACATGGCGCAGGCGGTGTCTGAATTGGGCCTCAGTTACAATGCCCCCTCGCGGGGCGATTGACCGGTCAAACTGACCTTCTTGTCGTCTCATGGGGCCCGTCGGCAGGACGCGGCTCTTCAGATCGGGGTGGTCCTTGCCACCATGTCTGTACCCCGACGCCGTGAGGCGTCTTTTTTCCGAAAGATCGACACCATGAATTCGGCGCAAGCCAAGCGTGTCCTGGAAACGGCCCTGCTCACAGCAGGCCAGCCTTTGTCATTGCGCGACATGCGCGTTCTTTTTGACGATGCACTCGGGGCCGATACCCTGCGGCAAATGCTGCAAGACCTTCAACTCGATTGGGCTCAACGCGGACTGGAACTGGTCTGCGTGGCCAGTGGTTGGCGCTTTCAAAGCCGCCCCGAGATGCGCGAATTTTTGGATCGTTTGCACCCCGAGAAGCCGCCCAAGTACACCCGTGCAGCGCTCGAAACTTTGGCCATCATCGCCTACCGCCAGCCTGTGACCCGTGGCGACATGGAAGACATCCGTGGCGTGACCATCAATTCGCAAATCCTCAAGCAGTTGGAAGATCGCGGCTGGGTGGAAGTCATCGGTCACCGTGAGACGGTCGGCCGTCCTGGCCTGTATGCCACCACGCGCCAGTTTTTGGACGATCTGGGGCTTTCGTCTTTGGACCAGTTGCCCTTGTTGTCTCAAGTCGACAGTCCCGTGGCTGCTTTGACGGGGCTGGTCGAGGAGATGCCCGAGCAAGCTGTTTTGTCTTTGGAGGATGCCGTTCAGTCGGTGCCTCAGGCTTTCCCGTCACTTTCGTCCGACCCGCAAGAATCTTTGGCGCTGGAAGCCGCGCTGCCTCCCGCCGTGCCTGACACGTCTACTCCCCAACCCTCGCACGGCGAAGAAAATCCATGACCGATCACACCCAAGACGACGAGCGATCGTCCAAGCCAGCTGCCAAGCGCATCGCCAGCCGAAAGCCCCGCGCCATTTTCGACCGTGAGTCGACCTACAAACCGATTGAGCTGTCGGATGTGGTGTCAGGCCAGTTTGACGAGGAAGAGGAGGCGCCCGAGGCCGCAGCCGATTTGGGCAAACGCGTGCTGGCCCCTGAGGCCGATTCGCCTAAGCTGCACAAGGTGTTGGCCCAAGCGGGTCTGGGCTCGCGCCTGGAGATGGAAAAACTGATCGCCGAAGGCCGCGTGGCTGTGAACAACGAGCCTGCGCACGTGGGCCAGCGTGTTCAATATGGCGACCAGATCAAAGTCAATGGCAAGCCCTTGCGCATCCGCATCGATCCACCGCCAGCGCGTGTGATCGCTTACCACAAGCCTGCTGGCGAGATCGTCAGCCACGACGACCCCCAAAACCGCCCCTCGGTGTTCCGCAAATTGCCGCGCCTGATGAATGGCAAATGGCAGTCCGTCGGTCGTTTGGACCTGAACACCGAAGGCCTGCTTTTGTTCACCAGCTCCGGTGAGTTGGCCAACCAGTTGATGCACCCCCGTTTCGGTCTGGAACGTGAATACGCCGTTCGCGTGTTGGGCGCTTTGAGCAAGGACGAAAAGCAAAAGCTGATCGATGGCGTGATGCTCGACGATGGTCCAGCCCAGTTTGGCTCGATCGAAGACGGCGGCGGCGAAGGCTCCAATTGTTGGTATCGCGTGACCATTTCGGAAGGCCGTAACCGCGAAGTGCGCCGCATGATGGAAGCCGTGGGCCATGCCGTCAGCCGTTTGATCCGCATCCGTTATGGCGCCATGGTGCTGCCGCATGGTTTGCGCCGTGGGGCTTGGCTCGAATTGGACGAAGCCGATATCCGATCATTGATGCGGGCTGCGGGCACTTCTGAGCGCCCACGTCCAGTCACAGAACGGCCAGTTTCTCGCACCAACCGCAACGACCGCAGGCCCCGCACGGGCGGTGGCGGCAAGGCTGGTACGGCCGTGCCGCGCGCCAAACCGCCCATCAAAGCGCAGGTCAGTGGGGCAGGGCACCAGCCCGACCCGATGAAAACCTCTGCGGGCTACATTGGTGCCGAGAGTTTCAACCGACTCAAGAAGACCCCGGGCGGTCCTGGCCGCGGCGGTCGAGGTGGCGGCGGCAGAAGCCGCTGAATACCAGCCAATCCGTGGGCCCTTGTACGCAAACAAGGGTAATTACGGGTCTGCACCGGTTAGAATAGTGGGCTTTGCCAATTGGCAAAAATGCTTTAAAAACACTCTGTCAGAGGAAATTACCATGGCCATCGAACGCACACTCTCCATCATCAAGCCCGACGCCGTCGCTAAGAACGTCATCGGTCAGATCTACGCTCGTTTTGAAGCTGCTGGCCTGAAAGTGGTCGCTGCCAAGATGGCACACCTGTCGCGCGGCGAAGCCGAACAGTTCTACGCTGTGCACAAAGAGCGTCCTTTCTTCAAGGACCTGGTGGACTTCATGATCTCCGGCCCCGTCATGATCCAAGCCTTGCAAGGCGAGAACGCCATTGCCAAGAACCGCGACCTGATGGGCGCCACCGATCCTAAGAAAGCCGCTCCTGGCACCATTCGCGCTGACTTCGCTGACAGCATCGATGCCAACGCTGTGCACGGCTCTGATGCTCCTGAAACCGCTGCTGTGGAAGTTGCTTTCTTCTTCCCCGGCATGAACGTTTACGCACGCTGATCGCGTCGCGGCCCCAGCGCGACCCTGACCCCATGACGGCCAACCTTCTCGAATTTGACCTGGAAGGTTTGGCCGTTTTTTGTGACGGTTTGGGCGAAAAGCGTTTTCGGGCGACCCAATTGTTCCGCTGGATCCACCAGCGGGGCGCCTCTGATTTCGATCAGATGAGCGATTTGGCCAAGTCTTTGCGCCAAAAGCTCCAATCTCACGCGCACGTGTCCGCGCTGCCCGTGATCAGTCAACACATTTCCCAAGACGGCACCATCAAGTGGCTGTTCGACGTCGGCGATGGCAATGCCATTGAGTCGGTGTTCATTCCTGAGGACGATCGGGGCACCTTGTGTGTGTCCAGTCAAGCCGGATGTGCTGTGGGCTGCCGGTTTTGCTCCACGGGCCATCAAGGCTTCAGCCGCAACCTGACGACAGGCGAAATCCTGGCGCAGTTGTGGTTTGCCGAGCACTTCCTGCGCAAGCATTTGAAAACCGATGAACGCGTCATCTCCAATGTGGTGATGATGGGCATGGGTGAGCCTTTGCAGAACTATTCAGCCTTGGTGCCCGCTTTGCGCACCATGCTCGACGACCATGGCTATGGCCTGTCGCGCCGCCGTGTGACGGTGTCCACTTCGGGTGTGGTGCCCATGATCGAGCGTTTATCGGCCGATTGTCCTGTGGCTTTGGCGGTGTCGCTGCATGCACCCAACGATGCCTTGCGCGACAACCTGGTGCCACTCAACCGCAAATACCCCTTGGATGAGCTGATGCAGTCGTGCATCGCCTACTTGGCTCACGCGCCAAGGGATTTCATCACCTTTGAATACTGCATGTTGGACGGCGTCAACGATCAAGTTGAGCACGCCCAACAATTGATCGGTCTGGTGCAGCGCCACGCGCGGCAGGGTTTGCGCTGTAAGTTCAATTTGATCCCTTTCAACCCTTTCCCAGCCTCTGGTTTGCTGCGATCGCCCCATGCCAAGGTGCAGGCTTTTGCCAAACTGCTGCAAGATGCGGGTTTGGTGACCACCGTGCGCAAGACCCGCGGTGATGATATTGACGCCGCTTGTGGTCAACTGGCTGGCGATGTGAAGGACCGCACACAGGTGCAAACTCGCATTGCACAGCAACGCACCATTACTTTGGTGCCTGTCCATTCCGATAAACCACTCTGATCCATCCATGATCAACCCCGACACGCCCGATTTGATGGAATCTGACCGATCGCACACGGATTCTTCAGTGCCATTGACGGCTGGGCAAATGATCAGAACTGCGCGGCTCAACAAAGGCATGCACATTGCGGTTCTCTCGGTCAACTTGAAAGTGTCGACGCGTCAACTCGAAGCGCTAGAGTCGGATCGATTTGACATGTCTCAAGGTCCTGCATTTGTGCGTGCACTGACATCCAGTGTCTGTCGCCAATTGAATATGGACCCCGCGCCTGTTTTGGCTATGTTGCCCCCTACGCCTGATCGCATGCCCGTGCAGCGTACGTCCTTGCCGCCCCTGAGCTCCAGCAACCATCTCAAGCCGGAGTTATCGGGCATTGTGCGAAAGATTCCGTTTCAAACCCTTGTGTTTTCTGCCGTCATGGTGGCTTTGATTGCCGCCTTGATTTGGCTGCCACCACCCTCTACTTGGGGCCTCTTGAACCCTTCGCCCAAGTCACCAATGCCAGATACTCCATCGGTGCCCATGACGTCTGTGGTATCGGATGGTCCGAGTGAAACACCGCAGGGTGCACCCGCAGTGAGCGAGTCTGTCGCTGCACCCGTTCAAGCCCCGGCTGATCCTCAAGCCAATGCTTCTTTTCCTGTTCAGATGGCGCCCATTGCGAAAGTGGCTGCGACTTCGGCATCGGTTGGTGCTTTTGTATTTCACGCACGCCAGGAAAGCTGGATTGAAATTCGTGACGGAAACAACCAGGTTCTTTGGAGTCGCGTCCTTCAGGCTGGTCAAACTTCTGAGGTGCAATACCCTTTACCCATGCATGTGGTCGTTGGCCGTGCTCGAGAGGTGGATGTGACGTTCAAAGGCAAGCCTTTTGATTTGGCCCCCCACACCAAAGTGACCGTAGCCCGTTTCGAGGTGAAAGAATGAACAATCCCATCGCCATCGCGGCGCCTGCCAGTCGCATCAGCCGTCAGTCCCGGGTAGTGTGGGGCTCTCGGGTCGTCACTGTCGGTGGCGGCGCCCCAGTCCGTGTGCAGTCGATGACCAACACCGACACGGTGGACGTGATCGGTACCGCCATCCAAGTCAAAGAGTTGGCTTTGGCGGGCTCCGAGATGGTACGCATCACGGTGAACACGCCAGAAGCAGCCGAAGCGGTTCCGCTGATTCGCGATCAGCTCGACAAGATGGGCATTGATGTGCCCTTGATTGGCGACTTTCACTACAACGGGCACCGCTTGTTGACCGACTACCCGGCATGCGCTGAGGCGCTGTCCAAGTACCGCATCAACCCCGGCAACGTGGGCAAAGGCGACAAACGCGATGTGCAATTCGGTCAAATGATCGAAGCGGCCATGCGCTGGAACAAGCCCGTTCGCATCGGTGTGAACTGGGGCAGCTTGGATCAAGAACTTTTGGCTGAGCTGATGGACCAAAACAGCCAACGCACCCAGCCCTGGGAGGGCCGACAGGTCATGTACGAGGCTTTGATCACCTCGGCCATTTCATCGGCACAGCGGGCCGAAGCCATGGGCTTGGACGGATCTCAGATTGCCTTGTCGTGCAAAGTTTCGGGTGTTCAGGATTTGATCTCGGTTTACCGTGAGTTGGGCCGTCGTTGCGATTACGCCTTGCATTTGGGCCTGACCGAGGCCGGCATGGGTACCAAGGGCACAGTGGCTTCGGCCACCGCTTTGTCCATCTTGTTGCAAGAAGGCATTGGCGACACCATCCGCGTTTCGTTGACGCCCCAACCTGGCGAGGCCCGCACCCAAGAGGTGGTCATTGCTTCCGAAATATTGCAGTCGCTGGGCGTGCGCATTTTTGTGCCCAGCGTCACCGCTTGCCCCGGTTGCGGTCGCACCACCAGCAGCACCTTTCAAGAATTGGCCAAGCAAATCGACGATTTCCTGCGTGCCCAGATGCCGGTTTGGCGTGGCCGCTACCCAGGGGTTGAGAACCTCAAGGTGGCCGTCATGGGTTGCATCGTCAATGGCCCCGGTGAAAGCAAACACGCTGACATCGGCATCAGTTTGCCCGGCACCGGTGAAGCGCCAGCCGCACCTGTGTTCATCGACGGTGAAAAGCGCCTGACCCTGCGCGGTGAAGGCATCGCCCAAGAGTTCCAGGTGCTGGTTGAAAACTACATTGAGAACCGTTTTGGTTCAGGATCTGCCGAGAAAAAATGAGCGACGCTGCGAAAGAAAACGCCCCCAAATTGAGCAAGGCCCAGAAACTGACGGGCGTCAAAGGCATGAACGACATCCTGCCGCCAGACTCGGCGCGCTGGGAGTGGTTGGAAGGCAAAGTGCGCGATTTGATGGCCCGATACGCTTACCGCAATGTCCGTTTGCCCATCGTGGAGCCGACCGCCTTGTTTGTGCGGGGCTTGGGCGAGGTGACCGACATCGTTGAAAAGGAAATGTATTCCTTTGAAGACCGCCTCAACGGTGAGCAACTGACCTTGCGCCCAGAAGGCACCGCCGGTTTGGTGCGTTCGGTGGTAGAGCACAACCTGCTGTACGAAGGCGGCAAGCGCCTGTATTACATGGGCCCCATGTTCCGACATGAGCGCCCACAGCGCGGTCGGTATCGTCAATTCCACCAAATCGGCGCCGAGGTGCTGGGCTTTGGTGGCCCGGAGGTGGATGCTGAGCTGATTTTGTTGGCGGCCAACTTGTGGAAGCAACTCGGTCTGAAAGACGTTCGCCTGGAACTCAACAGCTTGGGTCAACCTGCCGAACGACAGGCCCACCGTGCCGCCTTGATTGCCCACCTTGAAAAGCACAGCGATGTGCTCGATGAGGAGGCCAAGCGCCGTTTGCACAGCAATCCGCTGCGCATTCTTGACACCAAGAACCCTGCCATGCAGCCGGTGGTCGAGGCAGCCCCTCGATTGCTGGACTTTTTGGGTGAAGCGTCTTTGGCGCACTTCAATACGGTCAAAGCCATTTTGGACGCCAACGGCGTGCCCTACAGCATCAACCCGCGTTTGGTGCGGGGCATGGATTACTACAACCTGACCGTTTTTGAGTTCATCACCACCAGCTTGGGCTCGCAAGGCACGATTTGTGGCGGTGGCCGCTATGACTACTTGATCGAGCAAATCGGCGGCAAACCCTCGCCAGCCGTGGGCTGGGCCTTGGGGGTCGAGCGTGTGCTCGAACTCATCAAAGAGCAGGGCGAATTTGTTTCAGTTCCTGTACCGGATGTTTACGCCATCATTCCCGACACCACTGCCGTGCCCTTGGCCATGCAGGTCTTGCAGACCTTGCGCGCGCAAGGCATCAGCGCTCAGATGCACGCGGGCTCGGCGGAGGGCATGGGCAGCATGAAGTCCCAGTTCAAGAAAGCCGATGGCAGTGGCGCCCGTTTTGCCTTGATTTTTGGTGCCGATGAATTGGCTCAAGGTCAGGTGACCGTCAAATCCTTGCGCGATGGCGAAGGCGCCCAACGCACGGAGCCCTTGTCACACATTGCCGATTGGGCCCAGAGCCTACAATCGACCCCTTCATCCGCGCACAGCAAGACCTGAACCATGTCCAACGCACTCGACCTCGAAGAACAAGAACAACTTGACCAGCTCAAGCACTTCTGGAAGTCCTGGGGTAACCTTATTTCGTGGCTCTTGATTGCCGTATTGGGCAGTTATGCCGCCTGGAATGGCTACCAGTACTGGCAGCGCACCCAATCGGTCAAGGCTTCGGCTTTGTTCGACGAAGTCGAGCGTGCAGTGGCCTCTGGTGAGCTCAGCCGCATAGAGCGCAGCTTGGCTGATATGCAAGACAAGTTCGGCTCCACCCAATTTGCACAACAGTCCGCTTTGTTGGCGGCCAAGAGTTTGCAGTCTCAAGGCAAGACCGATGCAGCCCGCGCGGCTTTGGCGGGTGTGGCTGACAAGGCCGCTGATCCGGCATACCGCGATGTGGCCCGACTGCGTTTGGCTGGTTTGCATTTGGATGCCAAGGCTTATGACGAGGCTTTGAAAGTCTTGGCTTCTGAATTCACGCCCGCCATGGGTGGCTTAGCAGCTGATCTGCGCGGTGACGTTTTGCAAGCCAAAGGTCAGTTGGCAGAGGCTGTGGTGGCCTACCAGTTGGCTTGGAACAAGTTGGTCGATGCAGCCGATTACCGCCGTTTGGTCCAAGCCAAGCTCAACGCTTTGGGGGTTGACCCGCAAGCCGCTGTGGAGACGAAAAAGTGAATGTCATGATGCAGACTTGGGTTCGTGTGGGGCTCGTCAGTGGGCTGTTGGCCTTGGTGTCTGCATGCTCCGGCACACCAGATAAACCCAAGCCGGCGCCGCTGCCTGCTGTCTCTGGCGAGTTGGCCATCCAAAAGGTGTGGACCAATGCCGTGGGCCCCGTCACATCACCATTGTTGGCATCGGTGCAATCTGGTCGTGTGGCCGTGGCCTCCAACAATGGCCAAGTGGCCTTGCTTGATGGTCTCACGGGCAAAGACATTTGGCGTCTTCAACTGACCGACACCATCCAAGCCGGTGTCGGTGGCGACGGTCAACGCTACGCCGTGGTCACTCAGCGCAATGAAGTGGTGGCCATCGAGAGCGGCAAAGTCGTCTGGCGTTACGCCTTGTCGGCCCTGTCCTTGACGCCGCCTTTGGTGGCGGGTGGTCGGGTTTTCGTGCTCGGCGCAGACCGCACGGTGACCGCCTTGGACGGGGCTTCAGGTCAAAAAATCTGGTCCCAGCAACGTACTGGCGAGCCGCTTGTGCTCAACCAGGCCGGCTTGCTGATGCCGTTTGGAGACAGCTTGCTGGTGGGCTGGGGTGGTCGCATGGCCGCCTTGAACCCCCTGAACGGTGCAACACGTTGGGAAACCCTTTTGGCCACCTCGCGTGGCACCAACGAGGTGGAGCGTTTGGTGGATTTGGTGGCCGGAGCTGACCGTTTGGGCAACACCGTTTGCGCACGCGCTTTCCAGTCGGCGGTGGCTTGCGTCGATGCCACCCGCGGCAGCAATGTGTGGTCAAGAACCTCGCAGGGCCACACCGGTCTTGCTGGGGATGAATCCTTGATTTTTGGTGCCGAGTCGGACAGCAAAGTCCACGCCTGGCAACGTCAAGGAGGCCAAACCGCTTGGTCACAAGAAGGCTTGCGTTTTCGCGGCTTGAGCGCGCCTTTGGTACTGGGACGCTCCGTGGTGCTGGGCGACAGTGACGGCTTGCTGCACTTTCTGTCGCGTCAAGACGGCAAACCGCTGCTGCGTGTGGCCACCGATGGCAGTGCCATCGTCGGCCGCCCCGTGGCGGTGGATCAAACTTTGGTGGTGGTGACACGCACAGGGGGCGTGTTCGGTTACCGCCCTCAATGATGGATCGGAATATTTTCAAGTGAAACCCGTTTTGGCCCTGGTGGGCCGCCCCAATGTGGGCAAATCCACGCTGTTCAACCGTCTCACCAAGAGCCGGGACGCCATCGTGGCCGATTTTGCGGGTCTGACCCGTGACCGTCATTACGGTCAAGGCAAGCAAGGCAAGCACGAGTACATCGTGATCGATACGGGCGGCTTCGAGCCCGATGCCGGCAGCGGCATTTACAAGGAAATGGCCAAGCAAACGCAGCAAGCGGTGGCCGAAGCCGATGTGGTGATCTTTGTGGTCGACGCCCGTGGCGGCTTGTCGGCACAGGACCATGACATTGCCAAATACCTGCGCCGTGTGGGCAAGCCCACCTTGCTGGTGGCCAACAAGGCCGAGGGCATGTTGCAAGGCATTCAGATTTCCGAGTTTTATGAATTGGGCTTGGGCGATGTGCTGGCCATTTCGGCGGCGCACGGGCAGGGCATTCGGGGCTTGGTCGATCTGGCGCTGGAGCCTTTGCATTTGCCAGAGGACCCCGAGGAATCTGAAGAAGACACCAGCATCGTCAAACTGGCGGTGGCGGGTCGGCCCAACGTGGGCAAGTCCACGCTCATCAACACCTGGTTGGGCGAAGAGCGCTTGGTGGCCTTTGACATGCCGGGCACCACCCGAGACGCGATCAGCGTGCCTTTTGAGCGCGACGGCCAGAAGTTCGAATTGATTGACACCGCGGGCTTGCGCCGAAAAGGCAAGGTGTTTGAGGCGATTGAAAAGTTTTCGGTCGTGAAAACACTGCAAGCGGTGGAATCGGCCAATGTGGTCTTGCTCTTGCTGGACGCAGAACAGGGCGTCACCGACCAAGATGCCCACATCGCAGGTTTTGCGCTCGAGAGTGGCCGTGCCATGGTGCTGGCCGTCAACAAATGGGACGCAGTCGACGAGTACCAACGCCAGTTGGTGCAACGTTCCATCGAAACGCGCTTGCCATTTCTGAGCTTTGCCAACATCCATTTCATCTCGGCCAAAAAACGTCAAGGCTTGGGCCCAGTGTGGAATTCGATTGTGCAAGCCCATAAATCGGCGATGTGCAAGATGAGCACCCCGATCTTGACGCGTTTGTTGCTCGAGGCCGTGCAGTTCCAAAGTCCTCAGCGTGGCGGCATGTTCCGACCCAAGATGCGTTATGCGCACCAAGGTGGCATGAATCCACCGGTGATCGTGATCCACGGCAATTCGCTCGAACACGTGACCGAGTCCTACAAGCGGTTTCTGGAAGGGCGCTTTCGCAAGGCCTTCAATTTGTCGGGCACGCCCCTTCGCATTGAGATGAAGACCGCCAACAACCCCTACGCCGACAAAGAATCCCATTGACCGTCGGGAAATAGGGATTTCTTGAAAAGACCCGCGATCTGCCTGTGGTAAGGTCTCAACTTCCAAAACTTCTGAACACGGAGAATATCGTGAGCAACAAAGGCCAACTCCTCCAGGACCCCTTCTTGAACGCACTGCGCCGCGAGCACGTGCCTGTCTCGATTTATTTGGTCAACGGCATCAAGCTGCAAGGTCAGATCGAATCGTTTGACCAATATGTGGTTTTGTTGCGCAACACCGTGACCCAGATGGTTTACAAGCACGCCATCTCGACCATCGTTCCCGGTCGTTCTGTGACTTTCAACACGCCCGGCGAAGGCGAAATCACTGCTTGATCTGCCCCCTGGCCTGAAAAGGCCAAGGGTGCTTTTTCACATTGAACGACACTTCCTCCAAGACGCCAGCGCCGACCTTATTGGTCGGCGTTGACTTTGGGCTGCCGCATTTCGATGGGCAGCTGCAAGAGCTGGGCCTTTTGGCCGAATCCGGTGGCCTCAAGCCCGTGGCGCGCCTGACTTGCAAGCGTAAAGCACCTGACCCAGCCCTGTTCGTGGGCAGCGGCAAGGCCGATGAAATCAAAGAATTGGCCTTGATGCACGGCGCTAAAGAGGTCTTGTTTGACCAAGCTTTGAGCCCGGCTCAGCAGCGCAACCTGGAGCGGCACATGGGCTTGCCGGTCAATGACCGCACCTTGCTGATCCTGGAAATTTTCGCCCAACGCGCCCGCAGCCACGAGGGCAAATTGCAGGTTGAACTGGCCAAACTCCAATACCTGAGCACCCGGCTTGTGCGACGGTGGTCGCACCTGGAGCGGCAAACCGGTGGCATTGGCCTGCGTGGTGGCCCGGGTGAAACCCAGATCGAGTTGGACCGCCGCATGATTGGTGAGGCCATCAAACGCACCAAAGAGCGCCTGACCAAAGTCAAGAAACAGCGCAACACCCAGCGCCGCCAGCGTGAGCGGCGCGACACTTTCAATATTTCACTGGTGGGTTACACCAACGCGGGCAAGTCGACCTTGTTCAACGCACTGGTCAAAGCGCGTGCTTATGCTGCCGACCAGTTGTTTGCCACCTTGGACACCACCACGCGCCAGCTGTACCTGGGCGAGGCGGGGCGCTCCGTGTCTTTGTCCGACACGGTGGGCTTCATCCGTGACCTGCCACACGGTCTGGTGGAGGCGTTCCAAGCCACTTTGCAGGAGGCCACCGAAGCCGACTTGTTGCTCCACGTGGTGGATGCCGCCAACCCCGATTTCCCAGAGCAGATGGTCGAGGTGCAAAAGGTGCTGGCCGAAATCGGTGCTGACTCGGTGCCTCAATTGCTGGTCTTCAACAAACTCGATGCGCTGGACGCCGAGCGCTACCCTGTGCAACTGCAAGATGCGTACGAGCTCGATGGCCAGTCGGTGCCACGCGTTTTTGTCAGCGCCCAATCGGGCAAAGGACTGGACATTTTGCGCACCGCTTTGTCCGAGATCGTCAAAGCCGCCATGCCACCCGCAGCGCCTGAAATTCAGGATCCCCGTGATTTGAACGGGGAATATCTGCCCGATGAGGCTTGAACGCCTTCTGAATTCGGCACAATCCAATTTCGTCATTCTGACCAAGACACCTCACCATGAATTTTCAACTGCCAGCCCTGCGATGGTCCTTGCTCCCTGCAAAGATCCGCGGCATGTTCAATCTGAATGACCCCCGCTGGGGCCGCGATGACGACAAGTCATCGGGCGACACGGGCAACAAGCCTGCTGGTGAAACGCCACCCGGCAACAAACCTGAGGGCTGGCCGCAAGCGCCCCAAGGTCGTGGCAATCCGCAAAGTGGCCCGCCTGATCTGGACGAGTTGTGGCGCGATTTCAACCGCAAGCTTGGCCAGATGTTGGGTGGCAAGGGCGGTGGGCAATCCCCTCAAGGTGGATCTGGTGGACCTTCGGGTGGTCCTGCCATGCCCGGCTTTTTGAAAAACCTCGGCTTGGGCGTGATCCTCGCTGCAGCGCTCTTGGTGTGGCTGGGCACAGGCTTTTTCATCGTCCAAGAAGGCCAGCAAGCGGTCATCACCCAGTTTGGCAAATACCACTCCACGGTGGGCGCGGGTTTCAACTGGCGCATGCCTTACCCCTTCCAGCGACAAGAGCTGGTCTATGTCTCACAAATCCGCTCGGTGGACATTGGCCGTGACACGGTCATCAAGGCCACCGGCCTGCGCGAATCGGCCATGCTGACCGAAGACGAAAACATCGTCGAGATCAAATTCGCCGTGCAGTACCGCTTGAACGATGCGCGTGCCTATTTGTTCGAGAGCCGCAACCCGACCGAAGCCGTGGTGCAGTCCGCTGAAACCGCGGTGCGCGAAGTGGTTGGCAAGATGAAGATGGACTCGGCCTTGGCCGAAGAACGCGACCAGATCGCCCCACGCGTGCGCGAAAAGATGCAGTCCATCCTGGACCGCTACAAGGTCGGCATCGAAGTGGTCAGCATCAACTTGCAGCAAGGTGGCGTGCGCCCACCCGAACAAGTGCAAGCCGCTTTTGACGATGTGCTCAAAGCCGGTCAAGAGCGCGAGCGCGCCAAAAACGAAGCGCAAGCCTATGCCAACGACGTGATTCCCCGCGCCGTCGGTGCTGCGTCACGTTTGAAAGAAGAGGCCGATGCCTACCGCGAAAAAATCGTGGCCCAAGCCGAAGGCGATGCCCAGCGTTTCAAGTTGATCTTGCCTGAGTACCAAAAGGCCCCTCAAGTCATGCGTGACCGTCTGTACACGGACACCATGCAGCAGATTTACGCCAATGTGACCAAGGTTCTGGTGGACAGCAAGCAGGGCTCGAACATGCTTTATCTGCCACTCGACAAGATCATGCAGCAAGTCGCTCAATCGCCTGTGCCTGCCGCCGAATCTTCGGGCAATGCAAGCCCAGCCGCACCTGCCGCCAACCCTGCAGACAGCCGCTCCCGCGATGCTTTGCGCTCGCGTGACCGCGATCCACGATAAGGACAACAGAACATGAACCGCATTGGATTTTGGATATCCAGCCTGCTCGTGGCGTTCGCACTGCTGAGCTCCACCGTCTTCGTGGTGGACCAGCGCCAGTTTGGCGTGGTTTACGCCTTGGGCCAGATCAAGGAAGTGATCACCGAACCGGGTCTGCACTTCAAACTGCCGCCCCCCCTGCAAAACGTCAACTACATAGACAAGCGTTTGTTGACTTTGGACAGTCCTGACACCGAGCCCATGCTCACGGCTGAAAAGCAGCGCGTGGTGATCGACTGGTATGTGCGCTGGCGCATCAGCGACCCGCAGGCTTACATCCGCAACGTCGGTCTGGATGAAAAGTCCGGCGCCAACCAGCTCAACCGTGTGGTGCGCAACGCCTTCCAAGAAGAGATCAACAAGCACACCGTCAAAGAATTGCTGTCCCTCAAGCGCGAAGCCCTGATGGACGACGTCAAGCGTGCCGTGCTTGAAGTGGTCAAAGGCAGCAAGCCTTGGGGTGTGGACGTGGTCGATGTGCGCATCAGCCGCGCCGATTATGTGGACGCCATCACCGAGTCGGTTTACCGCCGCATGGAGGCCGAGCGCAAGCGCGTGGCCAATGAGCTGCGTTCAACCGGTGGTGCCGAAGGCGAAAAAATCCGCGCCGATGCCGAACGTCAACGCGATGTGACCGTGGCCAATGCTTACCGCGAAGCCCAAAAAATCAAAGGGCAGGGCGACGCCCAAGCCGCACGCATCTATGCCGAATCCTTTGGCAAAGATCCTCAGTTCGCGCAGTTCTACCGCAGCCTGGAGTCCTACAAAACCACGTTTGCCAACAAGTCCGACGTGATGGTGCTCGACCCCGGCAGCTCTGACTTTTTCAAGGCCATGCGCGGCGCTGGTGCAGGCGCAGCCCCCAGAAAGTAAGTCTTGAGCGAAACCCTCCTGTTGGCTCTGGGCCTCATGCTCATCCTGGAGGGCCTGATGCCCATGGTCTCGCCGCTGCGCTGGCGGCGGCTGTTTGAGCAGCTTTTGCAGCTGCAAGACGGTCAAATCCGGTTTTTCGGACTCTTCATGGTCTTCGCAGGCTTGTTGTTGCTTTGGTCGGTTTCCTGAGCCTTGGGCCAGAAAACCGGCCTGCAAGCCGGTAAAATCTCTGTTTTAACAGTCCCCCTCCAATCCCATGTCTGCTTGGGTCCTTCCGGATCACATTGCCGATGTGCTGCCCTCTGAGGCACGCCACATCGAAGAACTCCGTCGCGAACTGCTCGACACCGCCCGTGGCTATGGCTACGAGCTGGTCATGCCGCCGCTGCTGGAGCATTTGGAATCCCTGCTGACCGGCACGGGAGAAGCGCTCGACTTGCAAACCTTCAAACTGGTGGACCAATTGTCGGGCCGCACCTTGGGTTTGCGTGCTGACACCACCCCGCAAGTGGCCCGCATCGATGCGCACTTGCTCGGCCGGGCAGGGCTCACACGCCTTTGCTATTGCGGTCCTGTGCTGCACACACGACCTGCACGCCCCCACGCCACGCGTGAACCGCTGCAGCTGGGCGCCGAAATCTATGGCCACGCTGGCCCCGAAGCCGATCAGGAAGTGCTGCAACTGGCACTCGACTGCCTGCGTGCGGCCCGCGTGAGCGACTTGCAAGTGGACTTGGCCGATGCCCGCATCGTCAACAGCCTGCTGCAAGACCAGAGCCTGTCTGATGACCAGCGCCACGACATCCACGCGGCTTTGGCCACCAAAGATGCCCCCAAGCTCGCCCGTTTGACCGCCAACTTCACCGCACAAAGCCGCGACGGTCTGCTGGCTTTGGTCACGCTCTATGGTGACAAAAACGTGCTGGACGAAGCCGCCAAGCGCCTGCCCGCGACACCCGCCATCACCGAAGCCCTGACGCAGCTGCGTTGGTTGTCAGAGCAAATCCAGGGCGCTGCGGTCAGCTTTGACCTGGGCGATTCTCGTGGCTACGCCTACTACAGCGGCATGCGCTTTGCCATCTATGCCAAGGGCGCATCCGATGCTTTGGCCCGTGGCGGTCGTTACGACGGCGTGGGCGCTGTGTTTGGTCACCGCATCGAGCGTGACCGTCCGGCTGTAGGCTTCAGCCTCGATTTGAAAGAACTGGTGGCTGCCGTATCGCCTTTGGCTTTGCGTGCTGCCATTCGTGCCCCTTGGGGCAACTCGCCTGCTTTGCGTGAGGCCATCGCTGGCCTGCGCAACCGTGGCGAGACCGTGGTCTGCGTCTTGCCCGGCCACGAAAGCGAAGTTGATGAATTCCATTGCGACCGCGAGCTCGTCGAAGCCGCAGGCCAGTGGTTGGTACAGGCTCTTTGAGAAAGAACATTTCAAGCATGAACAAGACGCAAGGCCGAAACGTGGTCGTCGTGGGCACCCAATGGGGCGACGAGGGCAAAGGCAAGTTGGTCGATTGGTTGACCGAAACCGCGCAAGGCGTGGTGCGTTTCCAAGGTGGCCACAACGCGGGCCACACCTTGGTGATCAACGGCGTGAAAACCGCCTTGCACCTGATCCCCAGCGGCATCATGCGTGCGGGCGTCAAATGCTACGTTGGCAACGGCGTGGTGCTGTCTGTGCCCAAATTGCTCGAAGAGATCGCTGGTCTTGAAAAAGCCGGTGTTGAGGTGCGTTCGCGCTTGCGCGTGAGCGACGCTTGCCCCTTGATCTTGCCTTACCACGTGGCCCTGGATGTGGCCCGTGAAGCGGCCAAAGAAAAGGCCGGTACGGCCAAGATCGGCACCACCGGTCGCGGCATTGGCCCGGCTTACGAAGACAAGGTCGCCCGCCGCGCCATCCGCGTGCAGGACCTGAAATACCCTGAGCGTTTTGCCAACAAACTGCGCGAAAACCTGGCACTGCACAACCATGTGCTGGTCAACTTCTTGGGCGCAGCGCCTGTGGACTTTGACGCCACCTACAACGAAGCCATGGCCTACGCCAAAGAGCTTCTGCCCATGGTGGCCGATGTGTCGCGCGAGTTGAACGACGCCCACAAAGCCGGTGCCAATTTGCTGTTCGAAGGCGCCCAAGGCACCTTGCTCGACGTGGACCACGGCACTTACCCCTTTGTGACTTCCAGCAACTGCGTGGCGGGCAATGCCGCTGCAGGCTCGGGCGTGGGCCCCGGCATGCTGCACTACATTTTGGGCATCACCAAGGCTTATTGCACCCGCGTGGGTGGCGGTCCTTTCCCGACCGAACTCGACTGGGAAACCGAAGGCACGCCTGGTTACCACATGGCCACTGTCGGCGCTGAAAAAGGCACCACCACGGGTCGTGCACGCCGCTGCGGCTGGTTCGATGCGGCCTTGCTCAAGCGCAGCGCGCAGGTCAACGGCCTCACTGGTTTGTGCATCACCAAGCTTGACGTGCTCGATGGCCTCAAAGAATTGTTGCTGTGCACTGGCTACGAGCTCGACGGTGAAACCATTGACATCTTGCCCATGGGCGCCGATGAAATTGCCCGCTGCAAGCCTATTTACGAAGTCATTCCCGGCTGGACCGACAGCACCGTGGGCGTGACCGATCTGGACAAGCTGCCGGCCAATGCCCGCCAGTACCTGGCCCGCATTGCCGAAGTGACGGGCGTGCCCGTGCACATGGTGTCCACCAGCCCTGACCGCGACCACACCATCTTGTTGCACAACCCCTTCAGCGCTTGAAGTGCGGCCCCATTTTTAAATCCTTCACTGACCCTTTGACTGGAGCAACCCCATGTTGACCGAAGACGGCAAACACCTGTACGTGAGCTACGACGAGTACCACAACCTCATCGAAAAACTCGCCATCAAGATCCACCAATCTGGCTGGGAATTCGACACCATCTTGTGCCTGGCCCGTGGCGGCATGCGTCCTGGCGACATCTTGTCGCGCGTGTTTGACAAGCCCTTGGCCATCATGTCCACCAGCTCCTACCGCGCCGACGCCGGCACGGTGCAAGGTCACCTGGACATTGCCCGTTTCATCACCACCCCCAAAGGCGAGATCGCTGGCCGCGTGTTGCTGGTGGACGACTTGGCCGACACTGGCCACACCCTGCGTGCCGTGGTCGATCAGTTGAAAAACAACTACAAGCCGATCACCGAGCTGCGCTCCGCCGTGATCTGGACCAAAGGCGTGTCGACCTTCAAGCCCGATTACTCGATCGAAGACCTGCCCACCAACCCTTGGATCCACCAGCCTTTCGAGCCGTATGACAGCATGCGCCCCGAAAAGCTCTTGGAAAAGTGGAAAGTCTGAGTTTCCTCTGACCGTGAATGACAGCCTCCTTCGGGAGGCTGTTTGCTTTAGGATGCCCCCATGACTGACCAGCGCTCCTGCACCACCCACCTGATCCATCACCCATATCAACCACCTGAAGGCTTTGCGGCGCCTCAGGTGGGGGTGTTCAAGGCGTCCACGGTTTACTTCCCCAACGTGGCGGCCATGCGCGAGCGCGAATGGAAAGACAAGTCGGCCTACACCTACGGTTTGCACGGCACCCCCACCACCTACACCCTCGAAGAGCGCCTGTGCGCCCTAGAAGGCGGCCTGCAATGCGTGCTCGTGCCCAGCGGGCTGGCTGCGCTGGCCACGGTGGCACTGGCCCTGCTTCAAGCCGGTGATGAAGTGCTGATCCCCGACAACGCCTATGGCCCCAACAAGGCCCTGGCCGAAGGCGAGTTGCGCCACTTTGGGATAACACACCAGTATTACGACCCGTTAGACCCAGACGATTTGTCGGCGCGCATGAACGAGCGCACGCGTTTGGTGTGGCTCGAAGCCCCGGGCTCGGTCAGCATGGAGTTCCCCGATCTGCCCGAGCTGGTGCGCCGATGCAAAGCGCGTGGTGTGATTTGCGCTTTGGACAACACCTGGGGCGCAGGCTTGGCCTTTGCGCCTTTTGACTTGTTGCGCGACGGCAAGCTGGGCGTGGACATCAGCGCCCACGCCTTGACCAAATACCCCAGTGGCGGCGGCGATGTGCTCATGGGCAGCATCATCACCCGCGATGCCGCTTTGCACATGAAGATCAAGCTGTGCCACATGCGCCTGGGTTTGGGTGTGGGCGCCAACGACGCCGAAGCTGTGTTGCGCGCTCTGCCCAGCATGGCCCTGCGTTATGCCGCGCACGACCGCAGCGCACGCACGCTGGCCGCTTGGTGGCAGGCGCAGCCGCAATGCGCGCAGGTTTTGCACCCCGCATTCGATTCGTCGCCAGGGCACGTACATTGGCAGCAACTGTGCGGCGATCACAGCGATTTGGCCGCTGGACTCTTCAGCGTGATGGTGGATGCGCGATACAGTCAGGCGCAGGTCGATGCTTTTTGCGATGGGCTGCGTCTGTTCAAGATCGGCTACAGCTGGGGCGGGCCGATCAGTCTGGTCGTGCCCTACGATCTGCCATCCATGCGCAAGCGCCCCACACATCACCTGTCCAAGGGCACCTTGGTGCGCTTTTCGGTTGGGCTTGAGTCGGTGCAAGACTTGCAAGCCGACCTTCAGCGCTCGATGGATCTGCATCTGCCGCTTGTGTGATTTGGCGCTCTGATGAACGGTTTATTGGTAGTTTCCTGACTGGTCATCCGGCCCCTTCAGGTTTAGCCTTGGGTCCATCTGAGAACAGGGTATTACATGTCTGCCAACGCCTCGCACACCGCGCCCCACGACACCCAAGATTCGGCTTTGCCCACCATGGAGGTGCCCTATGTGCCGCCCCCGCCGGTGGGACCCAGAGCCCACATGCGCTCACTCGGTTGGGGCAGTCCGTTTCGCTGGTTAGAGCTGGGCCGCAAAGATTTGTTCAAGCACCCCGGCATTGCGCTGTTTTACGGCGTTTGTTTTTTCCTGATGGCGCAGGTCTTGGCGCTGGTTTTCAAACACAAGCCCGAATACACCTTGTCCATGATTTCGGGTTGCCTGTTGATCGGCCCGTTCTTGGCGATGGGCCTGTACGAAGTCAGCCGCCGCCTGGAGCAGGGCGAGGTGCCCGACATGGCCACGTCTCTGATGTGTTGGGACCAGCACATCCCCAGCATGGCGATGTTGGTCTTGGTGTTGATGGTGCTCGAACTGTTGTGGGGCAGGGCGTCGCTGGTGGTCTTTGCGGTCTTCTTTGACACCGGTATGCCGTCCACCACGGGCGTGCTAGAGGCCATCTTCAACCCCAAAAACATCGAATTTGTGATGGTCTATCTGATGGTGGGGGGTGTTTTTGCCGCGCTGGTGTTTGGCCTGTCGGTGGTGTCGATCCCCATGATCTTGGACCGAGACACCGATGCGATTTCGGCGGTGCTCACCAGCATGCGTGTGGTGTTTTCGCATCCCGGCGTGCTTTTGTTGTGGGGCGCTTTGCTGGGTGTTTTGGTGGTGGGCGCCTTGTGGCCATGGGGCTTGGGCATCATTTTTGTCGGCCCTTGGTTGGGCCATGCCAGCTGGCATGCCTACCGTGGTAGCGTCGAGTGGGAAGAATCACTTCCCGAAGCTGTTACATTGGGCACCAACAAATAAAGGAGCCATCTTGGCCACACCCAACTACGGATTCGAAAAACGCCAAAAAGAACTGGCCAAGAAACGCAAAAAAGAGGACAAGCTCAAAGCCAAAGCCGAGCGCAAATCCGGCTCACCTTCAGATGACGGCACAGACATGGAAGATGCCGATCAGGCCGGCGCAACGGTGTTTGCCGCACCGGCCATGGACAAGCCCGCCAGCTGAGTTTTCAGGCCCTGGGGCCTTGCCCCTTCAGACCGGGCCCTGCACCATGTGATGCGCCAAGGCTTGCATGTGCGCCAGCGCGTGACTCTCTGGCGCGACCACTGGGGCCTTGCTGTAATGCTCAAAATTCTTGCCGGTGGACGTTTCGTAACCTGGGTCGTAATGCAGGTTCAGCAAATCGGCCACCACTTCGCGCATCTGGCCCAGCGCAATTTTTTCTTTCCAGCCATCCACCACGGCTTTGCCACGCAAGGCGACCAAGCGCTCTAGCCGGTCGATGAAAAACGCCGCATCTTGCGTGAAAAAGGCGTAGTCCTCCATCAGCAGATCGACGCGGCTGTCCAGTGACAGTTCCATGCGGATGCAGGGGCTGGCCCGCATGGCCACCATCAACTCGGCGGGCACCGTCAAGTTGCCGACTTTTTTGCTCTCAGCTTCCACGTAAACCGGTCGCGCCGGGTCAAAGCGGCGCAGCGCGTCCCACACTTGGGTGTCGAAAGCTTTTTGGCTGGGTTGAGCCTGGCCCGGAATCAAACCCAGCACCGAGCTGCGGTGCACGGCAATCGCTTCCAGATCCAGCACCTGAGCGCCTTCTTGGGCCAAGGCCTGCAACAAACGTGTTTTGCCCGAGCCAGTGGGTCCGCACAAGACCTGAAACTGCAAGCGCTGAGCTTGGCGTGGTGTGTCTTCCATGACCTCTTTGCGAAAGGCCTTGTAACCGCCTTCGATCAGGTGCACCTTGAAGCCGATCTGCCCCAGGATCAGCGCCAGCGAATTGCTGCGCTTGCCGCCGCGCCAGCAATAAATCAATGGCTGCCAGTTCTTGGGCTTGTCCATCACCTTGGTTTCGATGTGCTGGGCGATGTTTTTGGCCACCAGCGCAGCACCGATTTTTTGCGCCTCGAAAGGGCTGACCTGCTTGTACAAAGTGCCTACGCGGATGCGCTCTTCGTTGTTCAGCGATGGCCAGCTTTGGGCATTGGGCAAATGGTCTTCGGCATGCTCGCCTTCGGACCGAGCGTCCAGGATGGCATCGAACTGGTCGAGTTTGGCCATGGCATCAAAGGCCGAAATCAGGTGAACACTCATTTCAATTGTTTCTTCAGGGCGGGCCAAACATTGGCCAGCAGTTGCGGCTGAGCCGATTCATTGGGGTGGATGCGGTCGGCCTGGAACCATTTGAGCGGGTCGGCATCGTCGCCCACACCGCGCAAAAAGAAGGGCACCAAGCCCGCTTTCGATTGTTTGGCCAACTGCACGTACATGGCGGCGAACTGCCGGTTCATGTCGGGGCCGTAGTTGGGCGGCATTTGCATGCCCAGCAGCAGCACCTGGGCGCCGGCGGCTTGGGCTTGCGCGACCATGGCTTGCAGATTGTCTTGGGTCATGGCCAGGGGCAAACCGCGCAAAGCGTCGTTGCCACCCAGCTCGATCACCACATGGCTGGGTTGGTGCTTTTGCAGCAAGGCAGGCAGCCGCGAGCGACCGCCCGAGGTGGTGTCGCCACTGATGCTGGCGTTGACCAGCTCGGCCGGGTATTTTTCTTGGGCTAGCTTTTGCGCCAGCAACTTGACCCAGCCCGTGCCCCGCGCCAAGCCGTACTCGGCACTCAGCGAGTCGCCCAGCACCAAAATGCGCGTGGGCTTGGCCGCCCCTGCGGACGCGCCAAAGCCCTGACCCACAAGGGCCAGCACGCTCAGGGTAAAGTGGCGTCGTCTCAACAAAGGTGTGTGCATGCCTGAATCCATCATTGCCGTTCGTGGCGTTTCCAAAAGCGTTCAAGACGCCAGCGGGTCGCTGGACATTTTGCGCGATATCGAATTCTCGCTTCACGCGGGGGAAACAGCCGCCATTGTCGGTGCTTCCGGCTCAGGCAAAAGCACCTTGCTGGCCATCATGGCCGGACTGGACACACCCAGCACCGGCCAGGTGGTGTTGGCCGGTCAACCGATGTTTGACCTGAACGAAGACCAACGCGCCGCCTTGCGCGCCAGCCATGTCGGCTTTGTCTTCCAGAGCTTTCAGCTCATGCCCAATCTGACCGCGCTTGAAAACGTGATGCTGCCGCTGGAACTGGCCGGACGGCCTGATGCCCGCAGCACCGCCACCGCCATGCTGCATCGCGTGGGCTTGGGCGAGCGGCTCAAGCATTTGCCCAAAGTGCTCAGTGGCGGCGAGCAGCAGCGCGTGGCCCTGGCCCGTGCCTTTGTGGTGCAACCTGCGCTGTTGTTGGCCGACGAGCCCACGGGCAGCCTGGACCACGCGACCGGTCAGGCCATCATGGACCTGATGTTTGCGCTCAATCGGGAGCAGGGCACCACCTTGGTCTTGGTCACGCACGACCGGCAACTGGCTGCGCGTTGCGAGCGCATGCTGGTCATTGAAGCCGGTCGGCTGACCGAAACTTCTGCGGCCACGGCCTGAAGTCTTGCTGCTGTGGGTGTCTGCGCAGCGGACCAACGATAATCGCTGCATGTCATCTCACAAAGTGCTGTACGGCTTTCATGCCGTAGGCGTTCGCCTCAAGATCGCCCCCCAATCCATCATCGAAATCCATTTCGAGGTCACGCGACGTGACGCCCGCATGCGGCAATTCATCGACAAGGCCCGCGACTCGGGCATGCGCATGGTCGAATCCGACAACGAGCGCTTGGCCAAACTGGCCGGCGGTCATGGTCACCAGGGCGTGGTGGCGCTGGTTGCACCCATCCCGCAAAACCATTCACTGGACGATTTGCTCGACACCATCGAAGGCCCGCCGCTGCTCTTGGTGCTGGACGGTGTGACCGATCCGCACAACCTGGGCGCTTGCCTGCGGGTGGCCGATGGGGCGGGTGCCCACGCTGTGATCGCCCCCAAAGACCATGCCGCCGGCATCAACGCCACCGTGGCCAAAGTGGCCAGTGGCGCCGCCGAGACCATGCCGTATTTCATGGTGACCAATCTGGCCCGCACCTTGGGAGAGCTCAAGGAGCGCAGCATCTGGATCGTGGGCACCAGCGGCGATGCGCCGCGAACCGTGTACCAATCAGACCTCAAGGGCCCCACGGCCTTGGTGCTGGGCGCCGAAGGCCCGGGCATGCGCCAGCTGACCCGCAAGACCTGCGATGAACTGGTCAGCATCCCGATGCAAGGCGCCGTGGAGAGCCTGAACGTGTCGGTGGCCAGCGGTGTCTGCCTTTACGAGGCGCTGCGCCAGCGCACTTGAGGGGGTCTGTTGAGCTGTTTGTCGGAGCTGAAGCTCCGACCTACGTATCGATAGTTGTATTTTGGGGTTGATGGTTTCAGTTTGTCGGAGCTGAAGCTCCGACCTACCGATCGACACAGTGTTTTGTAGGTCGGCGGCTTTAGCCCCGACATGTTTTTTCCAACCTGATGAAAGGGAGTTCGCCATGTCCAAAAAAATCAAAAACATCGCGCTGATCACCACCGTGGCCGCCGCCAGCTTGCTGGCCGGCTGCACCCAAGAGCAGCAAAACAAAATCAGCCGCGACATCCAAAACTGGACCGGCACCAACGGTGTGCTCGAGGTCTATGCCGGTGACAAGGTGGTGCGCCGCTTTTTGAAAGTGGACAAGATCAGCACCGCGCTGGGCACCGACGACAAGATGCCCCGTGCTTACCGCTATGGCTATGGCGTGCTCGATGAAAACCTGAACATGCAGGTGGACGAGGGTGAGAAGAAGGTCTATTTCGAGATCAGCGATTACTCGAACACGGTGTTTTTCGAGAACCCGCGCTGAGCCTCAGACCCAGCCCACCCCACCCAGCACGGCCCCCGCCGCAATGAGCCACAGCATGTGGACCTTGGTGCGCCAGACCACCAGCGTGGTCACTGCGGTGAGCAGATAAAGCGGCCAGTCGCGGGCGGGCTGGTTGTGGCTCAGGGTCAAGAGCCACGAGGTGGCCAAGAGCAAAGCGATCACGATGGGGGCCATGCCCGACTTGAAGGCCCGGATGCCGAGCATCTCGCGGTGCTGGTGTGCCCAGCGCGTGGCCGTGTAGGTCAAGATCGAAGAGGGCAGCATGATGCCCAGCATGGCCACCACCACCCCCAAGCTGGCCAGACCCACGCTCATCCAGCCCCCGCCTTGGCTGGCTGCCGCGTTCATGCCCACATGCCAACCCATCAGGGCCACAAACAAAATGTTGGGCCCCGGTGCCGATTGCGCCAGCGCGATCGAGGAGGTGAATTGGCCGTCGCTCAGCCAATGGGTTTCGTCCACCAGATAGCGGTGCATGTCGGGCGCTGTGGTGATGGCCCCGCCCACCGCCAGCAGCGACAGCGAAGCAAAGTGCTCAAACATGCTCCACCAGTCGGCGGCGCTCAGGTTCAAAACGGGATTCATGCAGCCCCCTTAGCGGCCGTCTTAGCGGCAGCCTTCGCCAGCTGCACATAAGCCCAGCCGCAGCCCAAAAGACCGGTGGCCAGCAGCACCCAGGCCAGGGGCCAGCGCATCACGCCCACGCCCACAAAACTCAGCACCGACAAGCCTATGCACATCGGCATGCCCATCGGGTTGGTTTTGAGGGCGCTGATCAATTTGAGGCCCACCGCCGCGATCAGCCCGGCCGAGACCGCACCCATGCCGCGCAATGCGCCTTGCGCCCAAGCGGCATCCGATACGCCGCCAAAGCCAATGGCCAGCAGCAACACCACAACCAAAGGGGCCGTCAACATGCCCGCCACGCCCGCCAGCGCACCGGCCAAGCCAAAGTAACGCCCGCCAATCATCAGCGACAAATTGACCACATTGGGCCCCGGCATGATCTGCGCTACGGCCCAGTCCTCGACGAACTGCTCCTTGCTCATCCAGCGCTTTTCTTCGACCAACACGCGCTGCACCACGGCCAGCACGCCGCCAAAGCCTTGCAAGGCCAGCCAGGTGAAGGACAAAAACAAGTCCATTTTTGACTTGGGGCGGTTCAGGGGCGCTGGTTCAGACATGGGGCGCATTATCCGCATCGAGCCAGCCCAACTGCCCCTGACCCTTGTCGCCCAGCCGCTGCACCAAGGCAGGCGCATCGGTCTCGGGCATCGTCCAGTGCAGCGTCACCAAGCTGCCGTGCGAAACCTCTTGCAGCTGCGCCTGCGCCAGTTCCAATTCGCGGCGCACCAAGCCCTCCAAGGCATAGGGCACGCTGCAAGCCAGGTGGGCTTGTTTGATCAAAGGGATCTTTTCTGCCGTCAGCAAGGCTTGCGCCACCGCGTCGGTGTAGGCCCGCACCAGGCCGCCCGCACCCAGCTTGACGCCGCCAAAGTAACGCACCACCGAGGCCATCACGCCTTGCAAGTCCTGGTGACGCAGAACGTCCAGCATGGGCCGGCCTGCGGTGCCGCCGGGCTCGCCATCGTCGTTGGCGGCCGACTGGCCACCGGCCAGCAGGGCCCAGCACACATGGGCCGCATCGGGGTGCTCGGCCTTGAGCTGGGCCACACGCGCTTGGGCCGCCTCGCGCCCGGGCATTGGCTCGACGCAGGCGATGAATCGGCTTTTTTTGATGACCAGCTCGTGGTGAGCGGGGGTGGCGAGGGAAAACGGCATGGCTTGAGGATAACTGAGCCCTTATTGATGACAGGGTGGATGGTCCAGTGCGCCACACGACAGGCCCCAAACCCCTACACTAGAGGGTTACCCCCAGCCTGATCTCATGAACGCCTTCACCGACGTCTCCTTTTTCCCGCGCGATGCCAAGCCACTGACCAGTTACCGCAAGTACTGGGCGCAGCGCTTTGGCACGGCCCCGTTTTTGCCGATGAGCCGCGAGGAAATGACTCAATTGGGCTGGGACAGCTGCGACATCATTCTGGTCACGGGCGATGCTTATGTGGATCACCCCAGCTTCGGCATGGCCGTGATCGGCCGCATGCTGGAAAACCAGGGTTTTCGAGTCGGCATCATCGCCCAACCCGACTGGACCAGCGCCGAGGCTTTTAAGGCTTTGGGCCAACCCAACCTGTTTTGGGGCGTGACCAGCGGCAACATGGACTCCATGATCAACCGCTACACGGCGGATCGCAAAATCCGCAGCGACGACGCTTACACCCCGGGTGACGTGGGCGGCAAACGGCCCGACCGCGCAGCCATCGTCTACAGCCAGCGCTGCCGAGAAGCTTTTCCTGAAGTGCCGATCGTGCTGGGCGGCATCGAAGGCAGCTTGCGACGCATCGCGCACTACGACTACTGGTCTGACAAAGTCCGCCGCTCGGTGGTGGTGGACAGCAAATGCGACTTGCTCTTGTACGGCAACGCCGAGCGGGCGATTGTCGAGATCGCCCACCGCCTGGCCGCCCGCGAGCCGGTGCAGCAGATCACCGACGTGCGCGGCACCGCCTTTGTGCGCCGCGAAACCCCCGAAGGCTGGTTCGAAATCGACTCCACCAGCGTGGACACGCCCGGACATGTCGAGGCGCACATCAACCCATATTTGATGATCTCGGACCAAGCGCGGGAGCAGGGCGCGACCTGTGCGCGTGAGGAAGAGGCCAAGGAAGTGGCCGAGGGCGAAAACCAGAAGGTTCAGACCTTGAAGTTCGTGCCCAACGCCGCCAACAGCAGCACGGCTTCCATCGCTGGCAGGCCAGCTCCCACAGAAAAGCCAGTGGATGTGGGAGCCAGCCTGCTGGCGATCAACACGGGTGCGTCACTGCTTCGCGGCAAAGGCACCCACAAAGTCCCGCCCCGCGACAAAAGCGTGATCCGCCTGCCCAGCTACGAGCAAGTCAAGCATGACGCCGTGCTGTATGCCCACGCCAACCGCGTGCTGCACCTGGAAACCAACCCCGGCAACGCCCGTTGCCTGGTGCAAGCACACGGGGAGGGCACCACCGCCCGCGACGTGTGGATCAC
>JACCDH010016785.1_pt1 | contig 32840 bp, 21 predicted proteins | sample 7442481 | NCBI WGS metagenome assembly JACCDH01 (sample SAMN15323433, study PRJNA562643) | freshwater metagenome | isolation source: river surface water | place: USA:Blue River Watershed | collected 2017-08-15
CTGGTGCAGCACGTATGACTCAGTCTTTTTTGGTGGATGCAACGAATATGTACTTCACGTATAATTACGCAGTAGTTTTTCAATCACCAAATGGTCATGCTGCCAACGAACGACCTTATTTCACTGTTCGTGTTTATGACGAGAATGGCAATAATGTGGCTTGTGGAGAATACTCTGTATATGCAGATCCAGCAAATGCTGCCAATTTTCAATCAATTGTTGTTGGCGGGAATACAGTTTTATTTACGAATTGGACGTCAGTATTTACAAACTTGTCAGCTTTTGTTGGGCAAAACGTAACAATCGAATTTACCTCTGCTGACTGTTCACTTGGAGGTCATTATGGTTATGCTTATGTGGATGCGTCTTGCGCATTTCAGCAATTAATCGCAAGTCCTGGTTTCATTTGCCCTGGTCAAACAACGACTTTAACAGCTCCTGCTGGTGTGGGAACATATTTATGGAATACAGGGGCAACGACTCAAAGTATCACTGTTGGAACAGGGGGAACATACACTTGTACATTAACACCTCCGCAAGGAGCTGCTTGTGCTGTTACATTAAGTGTCCCTGTAACAGTTTACCCACAACCAACAGCTGGTTTTACGGTAACAGATCCTTCCGTATGTTTGGGAACTACTGCGTCAATTACTAGCACTTCAAGTATTCCAGCTCCTGGAGTTATAAGCACATATCAATGGAATTTTGGTGATGGGATAAATTCACCTGCTTCAAGTGGCAGTATTACAGGGGTTTCAAATACCACAGGAACCTACACTTTATTAGATCATACCTATGCAACTGTTGGAACCTACAATCCAGTACTTACTGTTGTATCAACAGATGGTTGTACGAGTACTTTTACAACTCCAATTACAGTGACACCTTTACCATCATTATCAACAACAAAAGTAGATGTGTTGTGTAATGGCGGAACTACAGGTTCAATCAATTTAACAGTGGCTTCTGGAACGGCACCATTTACATATTTATGGAGTAACGGTTCTACCTCTGAAGATTTAAATTCACTCCCCGCAGGAACATATTCGGTTACTGTTACTGATGCCAATGGTTGTACAGGAACAACTACAGTAACAATTACGCAACCTTCAGCACCGCTGACTTTGACAACTACGCAAACAAACGTTTTATGTTTTGGTGGAAGCACTGGAGCAATTGATTTAAGTGTTGCGGGTGGAACAGCACCTTATACTTATTCGTGGAGTAATGGGGCAATAACACAAGATTTAAACAGTTTACCTGCAGGAACATATACGGTAAATGTACATGATGTCAATGGTCTGACAGGAGGTTGTGCTGCAACGACTTCTGTAACAATTATTCAACCGGACACACCTGTTACTTTGAGTAGTACGCATGTGAATGTTTTATGTAACGGTGGTGCAACTGGATCAATTGATTTAACCGCCGGTGGTGGAACTCCTGGTTATACCTATTCATGGAGTAATGGAGCAACGACACAAGATATTAGCAGTTTAACAGCTGGAACTTATACTGTCAATGTTCATGATGCGAATGGAACAACAGGTGGATGTGCAGCAACAACTTCAGTAACAATCACACAACCAGCCGCAGCAATTTCATTGTCATTTACAAAAGTGAATGTCTTATGTAATGGAGGCGCAACGGGATCTATTGATTTAAGTGTTGCAGGCGGAACCGCACCGTATACATATGTTTGGTCAAACGGCGCAACAACTCAAGATATTTCTAGTTTAATAGCAGGAACATATACGGTAACGGTATCTGATGCAAATGGATCAACGGGAGGTTGTACTGCAACCTTAAGTGTAACAATTACACAACCATCAGCTCCAGTTACTGTCTCAACAACTCAAACAAATGTACTTTGTTTTGGCGCAACAACTGGTGCAATAAACTTAACCGTTGCAGGTGGAACCGCACCGTATTCATATGTTTGGTCAAACGGCGCAACAACAGAGGATATTTCAGCTTTAGCCGCAGGAACCTATACGGTAGTTGTTACTGATGCAAATGGAACAACAGGTGGTTGTACGGCAACAACGACAGTAACAATTACTCAACCAACAGCAGCTTTAACTGTTTCAACTACCCAAACAAACGTTTTATGTTTTGGAGCCTTAACAGGAGCCATTGATTTAACACCTGCTGGTGGAACTGCACCATATACCTATTTATGGAGTAATGGAGCAACAACCCAAGATTTATCTTCGATAGGTGTTGGAACTTATACAGTAACAGTTACCGATGCAAATGGAAGCACAGGAAGTTGTGCAGCAACAACAACAGTTACAATCACACAACCAGCTGCACCCCTCACTTTAACATCAACTAAGGTGAATGTGTTATGTAATGGTGGATTAACGGGTTCAATCAATTTGACACCTGCAGGCGGAACAGCACCGTATACGTTCTCTTGGTCGAATGGCGCAACAACAGAAGATATTTCAAGTTTGGCTGCCGGAACTTATACTGTAACAGTAACAGATGCGAATGGAACAACAGGTGGTTGTACAGCAACAACTTCCATCACAATTACACAACCGGCAGCTCCAGTTACTGTTTCAACTACACAAACAAATGTGTTGTGTTTTGGTGCATCAACAGGTGCAATCAATTTAACAGTTGCAGGAGGAACAGCGCCTTATTCATACGTTTGGAGCAACGGAGCAATAACAGAAGATTTAACAACAATTGCGGCAGGAACATATACAGTAGTCGTAACAGATGCAAATGGCTCAACTGGTGGTTGTACAGCAACAACAACTGTTACAATTACTCAACCAGCTGCTGCATTAACATTAACAAGTACACAAGTCAATGTTTTATGTAATGGCGCAACTACAGGTTCAATCGATTTAACACCAGCTGGTGGTACTGCTCCGTATACTTATTCATGGAGTAATGGTGCCACAACACAAGATATTTCTGGATTGCCGGCAGGTTCATATACAGTAAATGTTCATGATGCAAATGGACTTTCAGGTTCTTGTGCGGCTGTGGCAACCATCGTTATTTCACAACCAGCAGCGCCGTTAACATTAACATCCACTAAAGTAGATATTCTGTGTAACGGAGGAAATACCGGTTCAATCAATTTAACACCAGCAGGTGGAACAGCTCCATATACATTTGCTTGGTCGAATGGTGCAACCACAGAAGATTTGGTTGGTCTAACGGCTGGAACTTATACTGTAACAGTAACAGATGCAAATGGATCAACAGGCGGATGTGCTGCATCAACAACAGTTACGATTACTCAACCAGCAGCTCCTGTTACTTTAGCTACTACTCAAACAAATATTTTGTGTAATGGTGGAAATACAGGTGCAATCAATTTAACTGTGGCAGGTGGAACTTCCCCTTATTCTTATGTTTGGAGCAATGGGGCAACCACTGAAGATTTAACAGGATTGATCGCGGGAACCCATACGGTAACAGTAACAGATGCAAATGGATCAACAGGAGGTTGTACGGCTACAGCAACCGTGACAATTACTCAACCAGCTGCTCCTTTAACGTTAACATTTACACAAACAAATGTGTTATGTAATGCTGCAACAACAGGAGCAATTGATTTAACACCTGCAGGTGGAACCTTGCCGTATACTTATTCATGGAGCAATGGGTCAACTTCTCAAGATATTAGTGGTTTAGCAGCGGGAACTTACACAGTGAATGTGCACGATGCCAATGGTTTGGCTGGAGGTTGTGCAGCTACAGCAACCATTACAATTACCCAACCAACAGCATTAACACAAACAATATCTGCATTTACCTATCCATCAGGAACAAATATTAGTTGTTTCGGTTTATCTGACGGAAGCATCAATTTAACAATAGGTGGTGGTGCTCCAGGATATTCTTATGCATGGTCAAATGGAGCTACAACAGAAGATTTAACGAACGTTCCTGCAGGAAGTTATACTGTTGTTGTTACTGATTTAAATGGTTGTACTATTACAACATCAATCAACTTAACGCAACCGTTGATTCTTACATCAGGTGTTGTTCCTTCGTTGTATGCTGGAGGATACAACGTAACAGGTTGTGCCAATAATGGAACAATTGATTTAACAGTTGGAGGTGGTAATCCTGCTTACACGTATGCATGGTCGAATGGAGCAACAACCCAAGATTTATCTGCTTTACCAGCAGGAGCATATTCAGTAACTGTAACTGATATTAATGGTTGTCAAACGACAAGCTCTGTAACCTTAACTCAACCAGCTCCGCTTTCACAAAATATTACAGCATTTACCTATCCATCTGGAACAAATATCAGTTGTTTTGGTTTATCAGATGGTTCAATCGATTTGACCATTAACGGAGGAACACCTTTGTATACGTATCTTTGGTCAAACGGAGCAACAACGCAAGATTTGACGAATGTACCGGCTGGAACATATTCGGTAACTGTAACAGATTTGAATGGTTGTACAATTACCTCTTCAATCACATTAACGCAACCGACATTATTAACTTCAGGACTTGTTCCATCCGTTTATGCAGGTGGTTTCAATGTTTCTGGTTGTGTTGCAGATGGAACAATTGATTTGACTGTTTCTGGAGGAAATCCTGGTTACACCTATGCTTGGTCGAATGGTGCTTTGACTCAGGATCTTTCTGGTTTAATTGCTGGAAATTATATTGTCAATGTTACGGATATAAATGGTTGTATAACATCAAGTAGTATCACGTTAACACAGCCTTCTGGTTTAACTCAATCCATCACCGCAACTACTTTCCCAAGTGGGACAAACATTAGTTGTTTCGGATTGAGTGATGGAAACATTGATTTAACAGTTAGTGGAGGAAGTCCAGGTTATACTTATGTATGGAATACAGGAGCAACAACGCAAGATTTGAGCAATGTACCAGCAGGAACATATAGTGTTGTGATTACCGATCAAGTAGGTTGTCAAATTTCAAGCTCAATTACACTTACACAGCCAACACTTTTAACACAAACAGTTTCTGCTGCTGTTTATCAAAGTGGAACAAATATTAGTTGTTTCGGACTTTCAGATGGTTCTGTTGATTTAACGATTAATGGTGGAAATCCAGGTTATACATATGCCTGGTCGAATGGTACAACAACACAAGATTTGACAGGTATTCCTTTTGGAACATATAATGTATTGGTTACCGATTTGAATGGTTGTACGGTTCCATCAACAATTACATTGGTTCAACCAACAGCACTTACACAAAGTTTAACTGCAACAACTTTCCCAAGTGGAACAAACATCAGTTGTTTCGGCTTATCTGATGGAAACGTTGATATCACTATTGGAGGTGGAAACCCTGGTTATACGTATGCATGGTCAAATGGTGCATTAACACAAGATTTAACAAATGTACCGGCAGGGACTTACAACGTTGTAGTAACCGACATTAATGGTTGTACAATCACTACTGGTGTCACACTCACACAACCAACGGCATTAACACAAGCAATTTCATCTCCAACATACCCAAGTGGGAACAATATTAGTTGTTTCGGCTTATCTGATGGTTTAGTTGATTTAACAATCAATGGTGGAAATCCTGGTTATACGTATGTTTGGTCAAATGGTGCAACATCACAAGATTTAGCTGCAATTCCAGCAGGAACGTATTCTGTTACTGTAACAGATATCAATGGATGTACAATTCCTTCAACCATCACATTGACACAACCTACTGCTTTAACTCAAAACATAAGTGCAACAATTTATCCTTCTGGAACAAATATCAGTTGTTTTGGATTAAGTGATGGCAATGTTGATTTGACAATAAATGGAGGAAGTCCTGCTTATTCATACGCTTGGTCAAATGGCGCAACAACGCAAGATTTGAGCAATGTACCAGCTGGAACATACAATGTTACTGTAACAGATGTAAACGGATGTTCGATTCCTTCTACCATTACATTGGTTCAACCAACACTTTTAACTTCTTCTGTTACTCCGTTTGTTTATCCTGGAGGATTCAATGTTTCTGGATGTTTACCAGACGGTTCAATAGATTTAACTGTTGTTGGTGGAAATCCAGGTTATACCTATGTTTGGTCAAACGGTTCAAACAACCAAGATATTTCATTGTTACCTGCTGGAGCATATTCTGTGACAGTTACTGATTTGAATGGTTGTCAAACAACAAGCGCCGTAACGTTAACTTCACCAGCCGGAATGACACAAGCAATTACAGCCTTTACTTATCCTTCTGGAACAAATATTAGTTGTATTGGATTGAGTGATGGTTCGATTGATTTAACGATCAATGGTGGAGTTGGACCTTATACATATGCTTGGTCGAATGGAGCAACAACACAGGATTTAACGAATGTCACTGCTGGAACATATAATGTTTTAGTAACTGATCAAAATGGTTGTCAAATTACTAGTACAATTACATTAACTCAACCAACTGCACTTTCACAAGGAATTACGGCGTTTACTTATCCTTCAGGTAGTAACATTAGCTGTTTCGGGCTAAGTGATGGTTCGATTGATTTAACAATCAACGGAGGTAATCCTGCTTACACTTATTTATGGTCAACAGGTGCAACAACACAAGATATTGCTGGTTTACCTATTGGAACGTATTCAGTTTTAGTAACTGATGTAAACGGATGTACAATTCCTTCTTCGATTACCTTAACTCAACCAACCGCATTAACAGAAGGCACAACAGCATTTGTTTACCCTAGTGGTGATAATATCAGTTGTTTTGGTTTGAGTGATGGCTCTGTTGATTTAACAATTGGGGGAGGAAGCCCTGGCTATACTTATTTATGGAGTACGGGTGCAACAACGCAAGATATTTCTTCTCTACCAGTGGGAACGTATACGGTAACTACAACTGATTTAAATGGATGTACAATCAATTCTTCAATTACCTTGGTTCAACCAACGGCATTGACTCAAACGATTTCTGCATTCACATATGCGTCTGGGACAAACATTAGTTGTTTTGGATTAAGTGATGGTTCAATCGATTTAACACCTGCAAATGGAAGTCCAGCTTATACATACGCTTGGAGCACAGGTGCAACAACACAAGATTTAACAAATATTCCAGCAGGAACGTACAATGTTATTATTACAGACTTAAACGGATGCACGCTTCCTTCGACAATCACACTGGTTGAACCACCTGCATTAACACAAAATGTAACTGCATTTACATATCCATCAGGAAGTAATATCAGTTGTTTTGGATTTAATGATGGAAGTATCAATTTAACAATTGGTGGAGGAAATCCTGGATACACTTATTTGTGGAACAATGGATTCACAACCGAGGATATTGGTAGTTTATTAGCAGGAACATATACTGTATTAGTAACGGATGTGAATGGATGTACGATTCCTTCTGCAATTACATTATTTGAACCAACACCATTAACTGCTGCTACAGTTGGATCAACATTTATTGGTGGTAATAACATTAGTTGTTTTGGTTTCAGTGATGGAACTGTTGATTTATCAATGGGTGGTGGAAGTCCAAACTACACGTATTTGTGGAGTACAGGTGCAACTACGGAAGACATTAGTAATTTACCAATTGGGACTTATTCTGTAACCGCAACGGATATAAATGGTTGTCAAATTTCAAGTACAATTACGTTGACAGAACCAACACCGATGACGTATTCTGAAACCTTATCGATTTATTCAGGTGGATACAATGTAACAGGTTGTGCGGCTGATGGTTCTATTGATTTGACAGTTGCTGGAAGTATTCCAGGTTACACCTATTCTTGGAGCAATGGACCAATTTCGCAAGATATAGCAAACCTTGCAGCTGGAACTTATACGGTAACAATTACGGATGCGAATGGATGTGTTTTGGTTGTAGACACAACCTTAGTTCCTGCACCTCAGGTAACAACAACGACACAAGTTACTTCTAATTATAACGGTCAAGACATTTCATGTTTTGGTGTGTCAGATGGAGCAATTTCTGCTACTCCAGCTGGTGGAGCCCCAGGATATACCTTCAACTGGACGAATTTTGCAGGAACTTCAATTAGTACGCTTCAAAATCCAACAGGTTTGCCTTCTGGAATTTATACAGTGACAGTTACCGATCAAAATGGTTGTACAGTTACCAATAACATTACTTTAGTTGATCCTCCTGCATTTACATACGGAGTAGCTGTTTCAACGAATTACAATGGTCAAGACATTTCTTGTTTCGGAATGTCAGACGGTGGAATCGATTTAACTGTTTCTGGTGCAACACCTGGCTATACATATGCTTGGACAAATGGAGCAGGAGCCGCAATTAGTGTTATTGAAGATCCAGTTGGCTTACCAGATGAAACTTACACAGTTTTAGTAACTGATTTGAATGGATGTACATTTACTACAGCAATTACCTTAACAGAACCACCATTATTGACTGGAGTTCCTTCAGTTACAAGTGATTACAACGGTCAAGATGTGAGCTGTTTTGGTTCAACTGATGGAACAGTTACAATTGTACCGAATGGTGGAACACCTACGTATTCATACTTGTGGACAGACCCAACAGGAAACACGATAGGAGCAAATCAAAATCAAGCGGGTGTTGGAGCAGGAACGTATGGTGTGACAATTACAGATGTCAACGGATGTACATATAACACAACGATTTTGGTTACTCAACCACCACAATTAACTACAGGTACAACGATTCTTTCGAATTACTTTGGTCAAGCTGTTAGTTGTGAAGGTGCAACAGATGGAAGTGTGCAAGCTGATCCAACTGGTGGAACTCCTGGATATACTTATTCTTGGAACACAGTACCTGCTCAAAGCACAAATCCTGCTGTGAATATGGGAACTGGAACTTATACAGTAATTGTTACAGATGCGAATGGTTGTGTTGCATCGGATGTGGTTACGTTAACAGCAAATCCACTTCCTACATTCAATCTACCTCCAGTTGTTTACAGTTGTGAAGGTTATCCTGTAGCAATTGATTCACAAGCTGAACCAGGTAGTTCATGTACGTGGGTTTTCTCTGATGGACAAGTGATTCACGATTGTGGACCTGTTTATGTGAACTTCCCAAATACTCCAAATTGCTACGACGTTCAATTGTCTGTGATTAATGCACAAGGTTGTTCGAATTCAATTTCAATGACAAACTTCATTTGTGTGGTTCCAAATCCAAATGCTTCATTCACAGCAGAAGATTATACATTATCAATGTCCAATGACGGAACATTCTTCCACAACACATCGACAGGAGCACAGGATTATTACTGGAACTTTGGTGATGGAAGTGAATGGAGCACGGTTGAAAATCCATACCACCAATTCCCAATAGAGGACACTGAAATTAACTTTGATGTTTGGTTATATGCTGTTTCAGAATATGGTTGTATTGACTCAACTGAACGCATCATCGAAGTAGAAGAAGAATTGATTATTTATGTTCCAAATACAATCACGCCCGATGGAGATGAATACAACAACGATTTCTTCCCGGTGCTTTCTTCTGGATTCAGTGAAGATGGTTATACCTTATTAATTTTCAACCGTTGGGGTGAATTGCTTTTCGAATCACATGATCTTTCAGTTGGTTGGGATGGAACGTATAATGGAGAATTAGTACAAGATGGCACATACACCTGGAAAATTACTGCGAAGAACAAAAAGAATGATGACAAGGAACAATATGTTGGTCATGTTAATGTTCTCCGATAATGAACATAAAAAAAGGGCGACAATTCAATGTCGCCCTTTTTTTTTAAAATGTGATTAACAAAATTCGTTATACGCTTCTGTTAAGTTTTCAGCAATCATTTGAGCAGTTCCACCTTCAATATGGTGACGCTCTAAGAAATGTACCAATTTGCCATCATTAAACAAGGCAATTGAAGGCGATGATGGAGGATATGGTAAGAAGTATTTACGCGCTTGTGCTGTTGCTTCGCCATCTACACCTGCAAAAACTGTTGCTAATTCAACTGGTTTTTTTGCATTGTTCAAAGATAACTTCACGCCTGGACGCATATTTCCTGCAGCACATCCGCATACAGAATTGACAACGACTAAAAGTGTTCCTTTTGAGTTTTGAATTGTTTGATCTACTTCGTCGCTTGTTGTTAATTGTTTGAAACCAACGTTTGTAAGGTCTTCCTTCATTGGTTTTACTAGTTCTGGTGGATACATACGTATTTATTTTTAGTATTTGTACTACAAAAATACAAAATGAATAAGCGAATGTATAATGAACACTTATTTATTTTGAAAATCGTCCCAAGGAAACTTCTTTGTCAACAGCGGTTTCAGTTAATATGAAATCTGCCATTTCTTTACTTAACAATGGCGCCAACATATAACCTTTCGTTCCTAATCCATTGTAAACATAAAGTGATGGATATTTTGGATGTCGCCCAAGAACAGGTCGACGATCAAGCATGGTTGGTCGAATTCCAGCGTGATGACCAATTACCTCAAAGGGTTCATCTGTTAATACACGAATTTTTTCAATCAAATCATTTTTACCTTCTTCGGTTAATTCATCTTCATAAGTTTCCCATACATACGTGGCTCCAACACGAAATTTTCCTTCACCGATTGGTAAAATAAAACACTTGCGATTCAAGGATTCCGATTCAGTAATGCTCGATGATTCAATTGTTAATGTTTCACCTTTTGTTGGATTGATTGGCACGTGGTTGAACCATGGATTGTGACGAATTTCAACACCTTCACAAAAAATAATCCCATCGTAATTTACTCCGTTATATGTTCCTTTTTCAGGATCAATTGATGTATAATCAAGGTGTTCTTGACGAACAGTATTTTTCTCTGCAATCCATTCTTTTCCTTTCGCTAAAAATTCTGTCGTTGATATATAAGATGATAGCTTAACTCTTCCAGTACCAAAATCATTTTTTGCAAGTGAATAGTTTTCATCTGCTTCATTCACTTCTGTTAAATAGTCTTGGTAATCTGGATTCTGTTGCTTTTTTAACCAATATCCGCGTTCTTGCTCAGAGGAAAACATTCGTCGAATTGTGATTGGATGATAGAATTGTGTTTTGCATTCTTTTTCCCAACTTGTATAAAAATCAATGGCGAAAGGAGAAAATTCATCCAAGCGCCAAGATTTTGTCATGCGACGAAAAACCATTGGGTTGATTAGCCCAGCTGCTATTGCGGAACTGCGATTTTTTCCGTTGTCGATTAATGTAATGTGATGTCCTAAATCGATGAGGTGTTTTGCAAGTGTGAGACCTGCAACTCCAGCTCCAACGATTAAAAATTTTTGTTGTGTCATTATTTGGTAACAGCTAAACTGATAATACTGATGCGAAGGTCGGGATAATTTTCCTTGATTGAACGCACCAAGGCTTCAATTGTGGCGCCTGTTGTAACAACGTCATCCACAATGGCAATGTGCTGATAAGTTTTTGAACGATTCCGCAAATCGAAGTTGTTCACCACATTATCCCAGCGGGCAAAGCGATTTTTTCGCGTTTGACTTCCCGTATGTGTTTTCTTCTTAAGAAAGTGAGTGTCAACATCAACATTCATAATTTCTCCAATTCCCTTAGCCAATTGCTCACTTTGATTATAACCGCGATCAAACTCTTTTTTCGGATGAATCGGAACAGGAATTAGGGCATCAATGGTTGAAAAACGTTCTAAATCCTTGATTTTAAAGGCTATTAATTTTCCAAATTCAACACCAACTTGTGGATTCGATTTGTATTTCAAGGCGTGTAGAATTTTCTGAGATGATTTTCCTTTTTCAAAAAATAACAGTCCAAAAGTTGATTCTATTACTACACGTCCCCAAAAAAGCTTGTCTAATGAAGTTGGTTCATCGTATTTTTCATAATGCGTAAAATCCATTTCGCTATGGCAAAACGAACAGATCGATTTACTTTCTTTTGCCAATTCTTCTTCACAAATCAAACAGCGATTTGGATAAATTAAATGACTAATTGGATCGACAATATTCAACCAATTTTTTAGTCCAAAATCACGCTTTCTTAGGTCCTTGTTCATTTAAAAAATCTATAAACAATTTTGTGTTTAAAATAACAAAAATTAATTCTTGACATAGGTAAAAAAGTGCGTTAATTTTATAGAACAAATCCCAAACATCTTTGATTTCAGCGGTTTGACGAAAGGAAATAATTTATCGACAAAATGCGGTGTTGTTTCTGTGAATATCTTTCGTCAGGGTGTTAATAAACTTGTTAAGGTTTGTTACCAAAGGGTTTCCGAATTGTAATGTTAATAACATTGAAAATTTGTGAATTTCTTTAATTGCGATTGGGAAGATTTTTGACAATTTTTGTATGCCTCAAATAAACGAAATACACTTGGCTTCACTGACCAGATTTCACACAGAGAGGAAACAACAAATTTTGACGATGATCAAAAAGGTTAGAAATCAACATTTCTGACACTGGGATAATACGTACAAAAACGAACAACAAAAATAAAATGGCACAAGTAGAACCAATATTAGAATCAAACAACAATCGATTCGTTCTGTTTCCAATACAGCACGATGACATCTGGTCGTTCTATAAAAAAGCTGAGGCAAGCTTTTGGACAGCAGAAGAGATTGATTTGTCTCCAGATTTAATTGACTGGGACACGAAATTGAATGACGACGAACGTCATTTTATCAAGCATGTATTGGCATTTTTCGCAGCATCAGATGGTATTGTGAATGAAAATTTAGCAGAGCATTTCTTGTCAGAAGTACAATACACTGAGGCGAAATTCTTTTACGGTTTTCAGGTAACAATTGAAAACATTCACTCTGAAACGTATTCGTTGTTGATTGATACGTATATCAAAGATACAGCTGATAAAAATTATTTATTCAACGCGATCGATACAATTGATTGTGTTCGTAAAAAAGCTGAATGGGCTTTGCGTTGGATTGACAATGGTTCTTTCGCTGAGCGTTTAGTTGCGTTCGCTGCAGTTGAAGGTATTTTCTTCTCTGGATCTTTCTGTTCAATTTTCTGGTTGAAGAAAAGAGGATTGATGCCAGGACTTTCATTCTCGAATGAGTTGATTTCTCGTGATGAAGGTTTACATTGTGATTTCGCATGTTTGTTGTACAACAACCACTTGGTAAATAAATTGCCAAAATCGCAAGTGCAAGAAATCATTATGCATGCAGTTGAGATCGAAAAAGAATTCGTTACTGACGCATTGCCAGTTAAATTAATTGGAATGAACAGTGATTTGATGGCACAATACATTGAATTCGTTGCTGACCGTTTGTTAACTGAACTAGGAAACGAAAAAGTGTACAACGCAACAAATCCATTCGATTTCATGGATATGATTTCGATTCAAGGAAAAACGAATTTCTTTGAGAAACGTGTTGCAGAATACCAGAAAGCTGGTGTAATGGCTGGGAAAGACAATCAAACGTTTAGCCTAGACGAAGAATTTTAAAATAAGACCACTAATACTAAAAAATAAACGAGCGCCCATGTATGTAGTTAAAAGAGACGGAAGAAAAGAAGCCGTTAAATTTGATAAAATTACCGCACGCATTGTAAAAATGTGCTACGGACTTGATCCACTAGTTTCTCCAGAAGCTGTGGCAATGAAAGTAATCGAAGGAATTTATGATGGAGTTACAACAACAGTTTTGGACAACCTTGCTGCTGAAGTTGCTGCTGCTAAAACAATCGATCACCCAGATTACGCATTGTTAGCATCACGTATTGCTGTTTCGAATTTACACAAGGAAACGAAGAAAACGTTCTCTGAAGTAATCGAAGACATGTACAAATACATCGATCCAAAAACTGGACAAAATGCTTCTTTGGTTGCTGAGGATGTTTACAATGTAATCATGGACAACAGAGAAGTGTTGGATTCAAGCATTATTTATGACCGTGATTTCCGTTACGACTACTTCGGATTCAAAACATTGACACGTTCATATTTGATGAAATTGGAAGGAAACATTGTTGAACGTCCACAACAAATGTTAATGCGTGTTGCAGTTGGTATCCACAAATCAAACATTCAAGATGCGATTAAAACGTATAACTTGATGTCTGAAGGATGGTTCACACATGCAACTCCAACATTATTCAATTCAGGTACACCAAAACCTCAAATGTCTTCTTGTTTCTTGTTGACAATGAAAGAAGATAGCATCGAAGGAATTTATGATACGTTGAAGTCTTGCGCTCAGATTTCTCAATCAGCTGGTGGAATTGGTCTTGCTATTCACGATATCCGTGCTACGGGTTCATATATTAAAGGAACAAACGGTACTTCCAATGGTATCGTACCAATGCTAAGAGTATTCAACGATACTGCTCGTTACGTTGATCAAGGTGGAGGTAAACGTAAAGGTTCATTCGCAATGTACATTGAACCATGGCATGCTGATGTATTCGATTTCTTGGATTTGAAAAAGAACCACGGAAAAGAAGAACAACGTGCACGTGATTTATTCTACGCTTTGTGGATTCCAGATTTATTCATGAAACGTGTGAAAGAAAATGGTGATTGGACTTTGATGTGTCCTCACGAATGTCCAGGTCTTTCTGATACACACAGTGCTGCATTCGAAGAATTGTACACACGTTATGAAAGAGAAGGAAAAGGTCGTAAAACGATTAAAGCTCAAGATTTATGGTTCAAAATTTTGGAATCACAAATTGAGACAGGAACACCATACATGTTGTACAAAGATGCTGCGAATGCAAAATCAAATCAACAAAATTTAGGTACAATCAAGTCTTCTAACTTGTGTACTGAGATTATGGAATATACAGCACCAGATGAAGTTGCTGTATGTAACTTGGCTTCATTGGCTTTACCGAAATATGTAACAGAAAATGGATCGTTTGATCACGATAAATTATTCGAAGTTACTTATCAGGCAACAATCAACTTGAATAGAATTATTGATGAAAACTACTACCCAGTAGAAGAAGCAAAAAATTCAAACTTACGTCACCGTCCAATTGGATTAGGTGTTCAAGGATTGGCTGATGCATTTATTTTAATGGGCTTACCATTCGAATCAGAAGAAGCGCGTGCATTGAACCGTGAAATTTTCGAAACAATCTATTATGCGTCAATGACAGCATCAAAAGATTTGGCGAAAGTAGAAGGTCCATACGCAACATTTGCTGGATCACCAGTATCAAAAGGAATTTTCCAATTCGATATGTGGGGAGTTACTCCAACAAGTCGTTGGGAATGGGATGTGTTGAAAGAAGAAGTTATTCAGCACGGTGTAAGAAACTCATTGTTGTTAGCACCAATGCCAACTGCATCAACTGCGCAAATTCTTGGAAATAACGAATGTTTTGAGCCTTATACATCAAACATCTATACACGTCGTGTACTTTCAGGTGAGTTCATTATTGTGAACAAACACTTATTGAAAGACTTAGTGAAAGAAGGTTTGTGGAACAAAGAGATGCGTCAAAAAATTATGCAAGCGAATGGTTCTGTTCAAAACATCAATGAAGTACCACAACGTTTAAAAGACTTGTACAAAACTGCTTGGGAAATTTCACAAAAAGCAATTATTGATCAAGCTGCTGATCGTGGTGCATATATCTGTCAATCTCAATCATTGAACATTTTCATGGAGAACGCAAACTTCGGAAAATTAACATCAATGCACTTCTACGGATGGGAGAAAGGATTGAAAACGGGTATGTACTACTTGAGAACAAAAGCAGCGACAGATGCAATTAAATTTACAGTTGACAAAGCTGTGATTGCTCAACCAGAAGTTTCAATTGCAAGCATTGAAGAACAACAAGCGGCAATCGCATGTTCTTTGGATAATCCAGATGCATGTGAAATGTGCAGTGGCTAGAAAACAAAAAAGGGAAAATTCACTCGTGAATTTTCCCTTTCTATAATATTCTTGTGGCTGTTAATAATTGTGCCGTTTTTATTTTAGCTCAAGAGCAAAACCCCGAAGTCAATCTTTGGGGTTTTTTGTTTTAATTTCACTTCTTCTCCTTCCAAGCCTTCTCAACAACCGTCAGTTCATTATAAAACTCCTCACCGAAAGCACGCGTAATCGGTTCTTTTAGAAAACGGAAAACAGGCACATCCAATTTTTCACCACAATCACATGCTGGAGCACAAATTGGCCAATGGTCATACGTCAATGCTTTCAAGTCGTGGAATTGCTTTACACGAATCGGATATAAATGACACGAAATCGGTTTTTTAAAATCAGTCTTTCCATCCAAATAGGCTTGTTCAATGGAACATTTGGTAATGTTATTCTCGTCAAAATAGACAAAAGCACATTCTCCACCATTCACTAAAGTAGTCACAGGTTCATTATCTTCATCCATGTAAAAAACACCAGACGCTTCCACGGCAGCTCGACCTTCAGGTCGCATGTAGGGATAAATAGCCTCCAATTCATCCTCGATAACATCTATTTCGTCTAAACTTAAAGGAGCCCCAGAATCACCTTCAATACAACATGCGCCCTTACACGCATTCAAATCACACACGAATTTCTTCTCAAATAGTTGGGTGGAAACTACCTTGTCTTTTACTTCTATTAACATGAAAAAAGTTTAGGCAAAGTTCACAAAATAATGGCTTCATAAAAACATATTTGATTGATAATGTTGGATTTTACAAAAAAAGACCTATCTTTGTGCCGTATTTAAGAAATATCGAGACAGAATGAGGGGACGAAAGTCCCCTCTTTTTATAAGTTATGATTAGTAAAAAAAAGGTACTGGAATTAATCGATGAGCGCATCGCAGAGTTGAACAACGGCTTGTTTGTTGTTGAGCTTACCATCTCTTCTAACAATGTGATTCACGTTGAATTAGACAAGCATGAAGGAAATGTTGCGATCAATGATTGTATGTCAGTTTCTCGAAATGTTGAGCATAACTTAGACAGAGAAGAAGAAGATTTTGAATTACATGTTTCTTCTGCTGGCTTGGATAAACCGTTTCGCGTTTTAGCACAATACACAAAAAATATCGGGAAAGAAGTGAAAGTTGTTTTGCACAATGGTTCCAAATTAGAAGGAATCTTGAAAGCAGCAACAGAAACGGAAATCACGCTAGAAACTTCTCGAATGGAAAAACCTGAAGGGAAAAAGAAAAAGGAATTAATTGTGGAAGAACATGTCTTTCCACTAGATCAAATAAAGGACACAAAAATTGTTATTTCATTTAAATAGGTAACCATGAATAGCCTTGAATTAGTTGAATCGTTTTCGGAATTCAAAGAATTGAAAAGCATCGACAAACAAACGATGCAACATGTATTGGAAGACGTATTCCGAGCAATGTTAAAAAAGAAATTCAACACAGATGAGCACATCGATATCATTGTAAATATTGATAAAGGTGACGTTCAGATTTTCTTGAATAAAGAAATCGTTGACGACGGAGAAGTTGAAGATCAAAATACTGAAATCGCATATTCTGACGCAATTAAAATTGAGCCAGATTTCGAAATCGGTGAAGAGGTAACGGAAGAGTTTAAATTCGCTGACTTCGGTCGTCGTAACATCTTATCGTTGCGTCAAAACTTGATTTCTCGTATTATGGAACTTGAAAAAGACCATTTATACAAAGTGTACAAAGAGCGTATCGGAGAAATCGTTACGGGCGAAGTATACCAAGTTTGGAAGAAAGAAATCATGGTATTGGATGATGAAGGAAATGAGTTGATCTTACCTAAATCAGAACAAATTCCTTCAGATTACTTTAAGAAAGGTGAAGCTGTTCGTGCAGTTGTTGCGAAAGTGGACATGCGTAACAGTTCTCCAGTAATTATCTTGTCTCGTACAGCGCCAGAATTCCTTGAGCGTTTGTTCGAGTTGGAAGTTCCTGAAGTATTTGACGGATTAATTACCATTAAACGTATCGTACGTGAACCAGGTGAAAGAGCAAAAGTTGCTGTTGAATCTTACGATGACCGTGTGGATCCAGTTGGAGCATGTGTTGGTATGAAAGGATCTCGTATTCACGGAATTGTTCGTGAGTTGAGAAACGAGAATATTGATGTGATTAACTTCACAACAAACCCTCAATTATTAATTCAACGTTCGTTGTCTCCAGCAAAAATTTCGTCAATTGAAATTAATGAAGAAGATAAACGTGCGAAAGTTTTCTTAAAACCAGATCAAGTGTCGTTGGCAATTGGTAAAGGTGGACACAACATTAAGTTGGCAGGAAAACTGTGTGGATATGAATTAGACGTTTACCGTGAAGGTGAAGTGGATGTAGAAGACGTAGATTTAGAAGAATTTGCTGATGAAATCGATAGCTGGATTATCGATGAATTGAAAGCAATTGGATGTGATACTGCGAAATCTGTGTTAGAAATTAGCCCAGAACAACTTGTACAAAGAACAGACTTGGAGCAAGAAACAATTGATGAAGTATTTAGAATTCTACGTGCTGAATTCGAATAATTAGCATAAAACGTAACTTGTTACAAACTACTGAATAAGTAAAAACGAAGGACACATAATTATATGGCCGGAAAACCAATAAGATTAGGAAAAGCAGCTGGAGAACTCAATGTTGGGATCTCCACGCTTGTTGAATTCCTTGACTCAAAAGGAATAAAAATTGATGTGAACCCTAACACAAAGTTAGAAGGTGAACATTATGATATTCTTCAAAAAGAATTCGCTGCTGATCAAACGATGAAAGAGAAATCTAAGTTCTCAGCAGTAAAACGCGAAAAGCGTGAAACAATTTCTATTAGAGATTCGAAACAAGACGAGGCGCCTAAAAAATCGGAAGAAGAAGATGATTCAGATCCGATTAATATGGAGGAAATTAAACGCAACGTTTTTGAAGAACCTCAAAAAGTGGTGGAAGAAAAGCAACCGGAAGTTGTTGCTACGCCTGAACCAGCAGCTGCACCAGTAGTTGAGGCTGCTCCTGAGGTTGTTGAGAAGCCAGAGGTTTCTGAAGCAAAAACTATAGGTGAAGGGGATGTTCAAGTGCAAGTGATTGGTAAAATCGACTTGGATAAATTGAACACAAAAACACGTCCTGATAAGAAAAAACATCAGCACGAAGAACCCGCTAAACCCGCTCCAGTGGTTGAAAAACCAAAAGCTGTTGAGCCAGTTGCAGAAGTAAAGCCAGAGGTAGAACCTGAGGCTGAAGCACCACGCGAAATTGAAACGATTCGTGTTGAGCGTAAAGTATTAACAGGTCCAACAGTTCTTGGTAGAATTGAATTGCCTGTTGATCGTCCAAAAACTCCGAATAAACCAGGAGCGAACGCAGCAGCTGATGCACGTAAAAAACGCAAGCGAATTAAGAAAGTAGATCCAAATGCTCCTGCTACAACAGGTTCTTCGGATAACAACAAACCGGGTGGACAACAAGGTCAACACGGTGGAGGAAATAAAAACTTCAAAAAAGGTGGAGGCGCTCCTAAATTTGATAAACCTGAAATCAAAGAAAAAGATATTCAGAAAGAAATCAAAGATACGTTAGCGCGCCTTTCGAACCAAGGTGGTAAATCCAAAGCATCTAAAAATCGTCGTGCGAAACGTGATTTTGTGGCTCAACGTCGCCAAGATGAAATGGAAGCTGCTGAAATGGAAGAAAAAATCTTAAAACTAACAGAATTCGTTACTGTTTCTGAGCTTGCTTCCATGATGAATACACAACCAACTGCTGTAATTTCGGCATGTATGTCGTTGGGTATTTTCGCTTCAATTAACCAACGTTTGGATGCTGAAACAATTCAAATTGTAGCAGATGAATTTGGTTTCGAAGCACAATTTGTAAGCGCAGAAGTGCAGGAAGCGATTCCAGTAGTTGAAGATAAAGAAGAAGATTTAATCGATCGTCCGCCAATTATCACTGTTATGGGTCACGTTGACCACGGTAAAACATCGTTATTGGATAAAATCCGTAACGCGAACGTAACAGCTGGTGAGGCAGGAGGAATTACACAGCACATTGGTGCATATTCGGTTACGTTGAAAGATGGTCGTAAGATGACTTTCTTGGATACTCCGGGTCACGAAGCCTTTACGGCGATGCGTGCTCGTGGTGCTCAAATTACCGATGTTGCAATTATCATTGTTGCAGCGGATGATGATGTGATGCCACAAACAAAAGAGGCAATCTCTCACGCACAAGCTGCAGGTGTACCAATGGTGTTCGCAATCAATAAAATTGATAAACCAGGCGCGAACCCAGATAAAATTAGAGAGCAATTATCTCAAATGAATATCTTGGTGGAAGACTGGGGAGGTAAATACCAAGTACAAGAAATTTCTGCAAAACAAAACTTGAACATCGACGCATTGTTGGAAAAAGTATTGTTAGAGGCTGAATTGTTAACGCTTCGTGCAAATCCTAACAAAAATGCATTGGGTACAGTAATCGAATCTTCTTTGGATAAAGGAAAAGGTTACGTAACAAATATGTTGGTTGAAGCAGGAACGCTGAAAATTGGTGATATCGTTTTGGTTGGTAGAAATTATGGTCGTGTTCGTGCAATGCACGATGAACATGGTGCAAATATCAAGGAAGCGGGACCATCAAAACCAGTTTCAATTCTAGGAATCAATGGCGCGCCAAGTGCGGGTGATAAATTCCACGTAATGGATGAAGAACGTGAAGCGAAATCAATCGCAACGAAACGTGAGCAATTGTACCGTGAACAAGGTTTACGTACAACGAAACACATTACGTTGGATGAAATTGGTCGTCGTTTGGCAATTGGAGACTTCAAAGAGTTGAACATCATTGTGAAAGGTGACGTGGATGGTTCTATCGAGGCATTATCGGATGCATTGTTGAACTTGTCAACTCCAGAAATCCAAGTGAACATTGTACACAAAGGAGTTGGAGCAATTTCTGAAGCGGATGTCAACCTTGCTTCTGCATCGGATGCGATCATCATTGGATTCCAGGTTCGTCCTTCATTAGCAGCACGTAAATTAGCTGAAAATGAGCAAATCGATATTCGTTTGTATTCAGTTATCTACAAAGCGATTGAAGAGATTAAATCGGCAATGGAAGGAATGTTATCTCCAGACATCGAAGAGAAAATCGTTGGATCTGCTGAAATTCGTGAAACATTCGATATCACGAAAGTGGGTACGATCGCAGGATGTTACGTATTGGATGGTATCATCAAACGTAGCAATAAAGTGCGCATCATTCGTGATGGTATTGTTATCCATTCAGGTGTTCTTGGATCATTAAAACGTTTCAAAGACGACGTTCGAGAAGTGAAAAACAACTACGAATGTGGTTTAAATATTGATAAATTCAACGACATCAAAATTGGTGATATCGTTGAATCATATGAAGAAGTTGAAGTTGCAAGAAAATTGTAATTCAATCTTATTTTTTTAAAAAGAGCCCTGTCCTTTACAAATTGGACGGGGCTTTTTTGTTTATTTAACAGTTTAGCCACAATATCCGCGCGTTTTTTGGGAGAATTCAGTAACTTTGTGCAACATATTTTATAAAAAACAAAAAGATGATTTTACAAATCTTAAGTGGAGGACACATTATTTTGATTTTGGCGGTCGTTCTATTATTGTTCGGAGGTAAGAAAATTCCTGAATTAATGAAAGGATTAGGACAAGGTGTGAAAGAGTTTAAAGATGCTTCTAAAGCTGATGAAACTCCGAAAGAATCTGCGAAACCGACAGAAGAGAAAAACTAGTAAATTCCCTTTACATGTATAAAACATTTGCTGAAGTAAAAACTGCCCTTGCTTCGGGTAGTACTGTTTTGGAAATAGTTGAAGGCTATCTTAATGCTATTCAGCAACATTCCGATTTGAATGCCTTTTTGGAGGTGTTTGAAAGTTCGGCAAAAGATAAAGCAATTGAAGTTGATGCAAAACGAAAAGCTGGAAATGCTGGACGTTTGGCGGGAATGGTTATTGGATTAAAAGATAATCTTTGCTACGCTGGTCACAAAGTTTCGGCTTCTTCTAAAATTTTGGAAGGATTTGAATCTTTATACACGGCAACAGCTGTTCAGCGCTTGTTGGATGAAGATGCTGTTATCATTGGACGCTTGAATTGTGATGAGTTTGCAATGGGTTCTTCGAATGAAAATTCAGCCTTTGGTCCAGTAAAGAATAACCTGAATAAAAATCTTGTTCCAGGTGGTTCTTCCGGAGGTTCAGCAGTTGCTGTTTCGGCAGGATTATGCACTGCAACTTTGGGAAGCGACACAGGTGGTTCGATTCGTCAACCAGCATCCTTTACAGGAACATACGGTTTGAAACCAAGTTACGGTCGTATCAGTCGTTATGGTTTAATTGCCTATGCTTCTTCATTCGATCAAATTGGTCCTTTCACAAATTCGTTGGAAGATTCAGCCTTGTTGTTGGAAGTAATGGCAGGTGAAGATGATTTTGATTCAACTGTTTCAAGCAAACCTGTATTGGATTATGCTTCTTTCGAAACGATTCAATCGAAGAAAATTGCTGTCATTCAAGAAAGCTTAAACACGGAAGGAATTGATCCTGAAGTGGTGGCTAAAATGGAGGATACAATCGCGAAACTGAAAGCTGAAGGTCATACGGTGGAATTTGTTTCTTTTCCTTACTTGGAATACATGGTTCCAACCTACTATGTCTTAACAACGGCTGAAGCGTCTTCAAATTTATCACGTTTTGATGGTGTTCATTTTGGACACAGAAGTGCAAGTGCAGTGGGTGTTGAACAAACCTATAAAAAATCGCGCTCTGAAGGATTTGGACCGGAAGTTCAGCGCAGAATCATGGCTGGAACATTTGTTCTTTCACATGGATATTACGATGCTTATTACACAAAAGGACAGAAAGTTCGTCGTGTATTAAAAAATAGAACGGAAGAAATTTTAAGTCAATACGATTTGATTTTACTTCCAACAACGCCTTCAACAGCGTTTGAATTAAATGCAGTGAAAGACCCAATTCAAATGTATTTGCAAGATATTTTTACCGTTCATGCAAATTTGACTGGGCATCCTGCTATTTCCTTACCGCTTGGTAAACATTCGAATGGTTTACCATTTGGAATTCAAGTGATGGGTAAAAATTTCGGTGAGAAAGAGTTATTTAACTTTTCTTCTTACCTGGAAAAATTAGCTTAAGCGTATGATTAAATTGAAACTCATCTTTTTTTCGTGTATAGTTGCTTTGGCAGCAACAGCGCAAACTCCAGCTCATTTAGTGAGACCGGGTGATACCTTGAAAAAAGATGCGTTTATCAATACAGTTGAACAATCTTTGCAACTTTTTTTGGCTGATTATGCGAATCAAAACAATTATGATTCCATTATCAATGCCTTGAATTATGAACCGGGTGATGCTCCTCAATTTTCTGATGAAGTTTATTGTGAACGTTTGGAAAAAATGAATGAGATGTCGCCGTTTCACTTAGATTGTAATGCCGCAACACTCTCAACAATTAAGTTTTTTGCTCAAAATCGTCGCGGTTTTGCACGCGTTGTTCTTGGACGTTCAACCTTGTATTTTGATTTATTTGAAGAAAAATTGGCTGAATACGGCTTACCAATTGAATTGAAATATTTGCCAGTTATTGAATCTGGTCTACGCCCACAAGTAAAATCACGTGCAGGGGCATTGGGATTGTGGCAATTCATGTACCGAACAGGATTGTATTTTGGGTTAAAAGAAAATTCTTACATCGATGAGCGCATGGATCCAGTGCAAGCAACTGACGCTGCCTGTCGTTATTTACGCCAGTTATATGGTATTTACGGTGATTGGAATTTAGCACTTGCCGCTTACAACGCTGGTCCTGGAAATGTCAACAAGGCAATTAGACGTTCAGGAAATAAAACTTCGTATTGGGAAGTTCGACCATTCTTACCAACCGAAACACAGGGTTATGTCCCGAATTTTATTGCGGCAGCTTATTTGTTAACGTACCACGCTGAGCACAATATTGTTCCAATGGATGTGAAAGTACATTACGCTCAATTAGATACAATGTGTTTGTCGGGTGGTGTTCACATGGCTTCCATTTCCAAATTAGTGAATTGGCCAGTTGATGATATCAAAGCATTGAACCCAGTTTATAAAACGACTTATATTCCATCCACTAAACCGAGTCAGTGTATTTCTGGTCCGTTAGAGAAAATTGGATTATTGGTGAGTTTGGAAGATAGTCTTTACGGTTTAGAACGTAAGTTGTATTCAGGCGAAGTTGCACCCGTTGTTAAACCAATTGATTTGGAACCCGTTCCTGTAGATTCCTTGGATTCACTTGGAAATAGCACATTACCTGCTTTGGGAAGTTACATTTACCACAAAGTTAAAAGTGGTGAAACGATGGGAACGATTGCAACAAAATACGGTGTTACTGTCGAACAGATTATGGAGTGGAACGCATTGCGAACCACAAACATTTATGTAGGTCAACGTTTACAACTGAAAAGTGGACCAGGTGGAGCAAGTCAGCAAAATGATGTTCCTAAAGTTGAACCACCAAAACCAGTTAAAAAATACTATTCTGTAAAATCAGGTGACACTTTTTCAAAGGTGGCATCGAAACATGGTTTGACGCAAGCTCAGTTGACAAAATTAAACCCTGGAATCAATATCAATCGTTTAACAGTTGGTCAACGTTTAAGGGTAAAATAAACACGCGAAGAACAACTTCAAATGGCAATTTCACTATCAGCAGTTATCATTACTTTCAATGAGGAACGCAATATAGAGCGTTGTTTAGCTTCCTTGCAAGGAGTTGCTGATGAAATTGTTGTAATTGATTCTTTTTCGAAAGACAAAACTGCTGAAATTTGTGCTAAGTATGAGGTCAAATTCATTGAAAATCCGTTTGCGGGTCATATTCAACAAAAGAATTTTGCAATAGATCAAGCCAGCAATGAATGGATTTTATCCCTTGATGCGGATGAAGCACTTACGGAAGAATTGAAAGCAAGCATTTTGGAAATGAAAAACAATCCAACATACTTAGGATATCGTTTCAATCGTTTGACAAATTACTGTGGGCATTGGGTGAAATATTGTGGTTGGTATCCTGATACAAAAACTCGTTTGGTGAACCGAAATCATGCACGATGGCAAGGTGTGAATCCGCATGATCGCTTGGACATGAATGAAAGTCAAGAAGTGGGATTTTTAAAAGGAGATTTGTTGCATTATTCTTATTACACAAGAGAAGATCACTTGAAGCAAATCGAGTATTTTGGTAAAATTGCTTCGACAGAATTGTACAATCGCGGCGGTCGATCTAATTGGTTGAAAATTGGCATCAAAGTGATTGCGCAATTCTTTAAAAGTTTCATTCTTAAGCGTGGTTTTATGGATGGAACAACTGGTTTCACAATTTCACGATTAAGTGCCTACGCTACGTATAGAAAATATGTTATGTTGTTGAATTTACAACGTCAAAAATGAGCGTTAAGAGAATAATAATATCGAGAACGGATAGTATTGGAGATGTTATGTTGACACTTCCAATGTGTGTTTGGCTAAAGAATAATATTCCGGGTGTAGAGTTAATTTACCTTGGAAAAAACTACACGAAACCAGTGGTTGATTGCTTTTCGGTCATTGATGAATTTGTAGATTGGAGTCGAATTGAGACTTTACCTACTTCACAGCGAATTGAAGCTTTGCATGAACTTCATGCTTCAGCAATCATTCATGTTTTTCCAAATAAAGAAATTGCAACCTTGGCAAAAAAGGCGAAAATTCCAATGCGAGTTGGAACGTCTCATAGAACCTTTCATTTGTTGACGTGTTCGCACCGTTTGAATTTTACACGTAAATCATCTCCACTTCACGAGTCACAGTTGAATTTTGAATTGCTTCGTCCTTTCGGATTAACAGATATTCCGTCCTTAGAAAGCATTTCAGAGATGGTAGGCGCATTTCAACCAAAAGCTGTTGAATTACCAAGTAATGTGCTAGAAAAGCTCTCAGCGGCTTCGAAAACGGTAGTTCTTCACCCTAAATCACAAGGAAGTGCAGTAGAATGGCCAATGAAATCGTATGTTGAGCTTGCAAAAAAATTAGCTGATAATGGCTATACGGTCTTTTTCACGGGAACAGAAAAGGAAGGTGAGTTATTTAGAAATGATTTACCGAATCATCCGCAAATTGTCGATCTTTCAGGAACAATGACTTTGGAACAACTAATTGTATTTATTAGTAAAGTACAAAATTTGGTGGCTTGTTCAACAGGTCCTTTACACATTGCTGGCTTTTTAGGGGTTCGAACCATTGGCTTGTTTTCACCACGTAAACCAATTCATCCGGGAAGATGGAAAGCCTTAGGTCCTAATGTTTCAATACTGGTTTATGATCCTGAATGTCCAACATGTAAGAAAAAGAAAGCGTGTGATTGCATTCAATCGATCAGTGTTGAACGAGTGTTAGGCGAAATTGCTTAATTTTCAGTATCAAAACACTCCTAAAAAATAGTATTTATAGCAACAGTTGGATAAGCTTCACAGCCGGAATTTTATCTGGGGGTTGGCTCTTCAATCATGGTATTCCAAATTGGTTTTTATACGCCTTGGCTATTTCCTGTGCTACGTTTTCGGTCTATAATTTCCAACGAATCTATAAATTCAAGAAAGATCATTTTTTTCAATTAGAAACTTTCAATTGGCTTCGAGTGCATTTTCGTTTAATAAAGATTAGTGCTCTTATTTTTGCTATTCTAGCACTTGTTCTGTCGGTGTATTTAGTCAAAGATGTTTTCGCCAATGCGTGGTTGTTTATTTTAAGTGTGTTGGTCAGTATTTTTTATGTGGTTCCAATTTTTGGTATACGCTTAAGAGAAATTCCAGTTGTAAAATCAGCTTTAATTGCGGTTGTTTGGACAAGTGTTTTATTGTTGATTCCATGGTTAAATGAGGGAAAAGATCCAATGATTGTTCAAGATGAATTAACAGCTTTTTGTTGCTTCTTTATAGCCATTTCGATTCCTTTTGATATTCGTGATTTGGAACAAGATCGCTTGCAACATAAAACGCTTCCATTGCTATTTGGAACAACAATTTCTAAGATGCTATCTATTTTGTTATTGGGTGTTTTTTATCTTATTATCGCAAATATTAATCAAGAAATGGGAAAAACGCTTCTTTTCGCATGTGTTACGGTGATTACTGCTTTGCTAACTCTGTTTACAAATTCAACCCGATCGATTTACTTTTTCGCAGCAATTGATGGTACTATGGTATTAATTGGCTTGGTGTATTTTTATAGTTGAAAGGTTATAGATTAAAGGACGGGGAACCACATAAGGCACATAGGGACACATAAGTTGAGATTAATCAGATAGTCTTCTATATAAATCATTAACAAATGTGCGTTGGCCTTCTTTAAATAAATTCGTACAGTTAAAATTTAATAATAAACCTTTCGGGACATTTAGTAATTTCATATATGTAATCAATTGTGCTTCATGAACAGGATGAATTTTTTCGACAGCCTTTAATTCTACTGGCAAAATGTTTTCAATGAATAAATCGCACCGTAGCTCAGTTTCAAGAGTAAAACCTTTATAATCAACAGGTATAAAAACTTCGGATTGATAGCTAATTCCTATTAAGCTAAGTTCTTTTTTTAAACATCTGTGATAAACGCTTTCAAGTAATCCAGGTCCAAGTGTTTTGTGCACTTCAATAGCCGCACCATTAACTTTGTAGATTAAATCATTCAGGTAGGTTTTTGTCATTTTTCTATTGTTTTCCATTTAAGTTAAAGAAAAATATCCTTTTCACCCAAAACTTAATCAATAAAATTCTCCACTTTCTCTTTTATATGACCCAATATAAGAACGGAACCTTCTGTGCCTAATTTGGTTCATAACCTGTTGGTTATTATTTGTTTCACAACACGTATGTGTCCTTATGTGCCTTATGTGGTTCAAACATTTCCGATATTCTTCCCCATCAAGCAAACAACGCCCTCACCACTTCATCAATTTTCCCGCACTGAACCAATTCAATCTTAAAGTTTTTCTGGTCAATTCCTTTGTTGTACTTCGAAATAATGATTTTATCAAAACCCAATTTTTCTGCTTCATAAATTCGTTGTTCAACACGATTCACAGGTCTAACTTCTCCAGATAAACCTACTTCCGCAGAAAGCGCAATGTTCTTTTCAATCGCTAAATCAGCATTTGATGACAATACTGCGGCAACAACGGCTAAATCAATCGCAGGATCATCCACTTTGATTCCACCGGCAATATTTAAGAAAACATCTTTTGCTCCAAGTTTAAAGCCACAGCGTTTTTCCATCACCGCCAATAACATATTCAAACGTTTGCTATCAAATCCTGTCGATGAACGTTGAGGAGTACCATAAGCTGCAGTGCTCACCAACGCTTGAACTTCAACCAACATCGGTCGCATACCTTCCAACGTCGCTGCAATCGAAATTCCACTTAATGAACTATCTGTATTCGTGATTAAGATTTCAGATGGATTTTCAACCTGACGCAATCCCGTTCCAAGCATCTCGTAAATTCCCAACTCATTCGTACTACCAAAACGATTTTTGATAGAACGCAACAAGCGATAAACGTGATTTCGATCACCCTCAAATTGCAACACTGCATCAACCATATGCTCCAAGACTTTTGGTCCTGCCAACGAACCTTCTTTTGTAATGTGTCCAATTAAAAATACAGGTACTCCAGTTTGTTTGGCGTAACGTAATAATTGAGCTGTACATTCACGCACTTGTGAAATACTTCCCGGTGAACTTTCAATCTGACTAGAATACAAGGTTTGAATCGAATCAATAATCAATAATTCAGGTTGAGTAGTTTCCGCTTGCGTAAAAATATTCTGAATGTTGGTTTCAGTGAGAATATAACATTGTTCATTTGTCAAGCCAATACGCTCAGCCCGCATTTTAATTTGTTGTTCACTCTCTTCACCAGAAACGTACAAAACATTGATTTTTTCTTCTTCAACCGCCATTTGCAATAACAAGGTTGATTTACCAATTCCTGGTTCACCTCCGAATAAAATCAAGGATCCCGGCACTAATCCACCACCTAAAACGCGATTCAATTCTCTGTCTTTCAGTTCAATGCGAACGTGTTCTTGGTTTTCAATTGTATGAATGGCCTGTGGTTTTGAATTACGCGTTGAAGTGGAAAATGCGACAACCGATGGAATGTTCTTTTCTATAACCTCTTCAACAAAGGTGTTCCATTCGCCACATGAAGGACATTTACCCAACCATTTAGGTGTTTCATACCCACAATTTTGACAGAAATATGCTGATTTAACCTTAGCCATGTGATTTTAATTATTCGAAAGTTGGCTTAAAGTTAGTGCGAAACTTTGTATTTTTAGCTGAACAACAAAAATTTAGCAGAATGCCAATTAATACAGCACTATTGAATAAAATTTGCACTACACCAGGTGCGCCAGGATTCGAAAAACAAATCAGAGAATTGGTTCTTAAGGAATTGGAAGGTTTGACTGATCATGTTGAATTGGACAATATGGGAAATATTTACGCGGTGAAATATGGTTCAAAGCCGAAAGAAGAGCGTAAAAAAGTAATGATTGGCGCACACATGGACGAAATTGGTTTTATGGTAACGCACATCGACGACAAAGGATTTATTCGTTTTCATACCTTGGGTGGATTTGATCCAAAAACTTTAACAGCTCAGCGTGTAATTATTCATGGAAAGAAAGACATCATTGGAGTAATGGCCTCAAAACCAATTCACGTAATGACACCAGCAGAACGTGATAAAGTTGCCAAGTTATCTGATTATTTTATCGACACAGGTTTGAGTGCAGAAGAGGTGAAAGAATTGGTGGAAATTGGAAATCCAATAACAAGAGAGCGCGAATTCATTGAGATGGGTAATTGTGTGAATGGAAAATCATTGGATAACCGTTTGGCAGTTTTTATTTTAATCGAAACACTAAAATCTTTAAAAGGAAAAGAAGTTCCGTATGATATTTATGGTGTTTTCACTGTACAAGAAGAAGTTGGAATTCGTGGAGCAAATGTTTCTGCATTGCGCATAAATCCTGATTTCGGTTTTGGTTTGGATACAACTATTGCGTTCGATTTACCAGGTGCTGCAGCACATGAAATGATTACCAAATTGGGTGAAGGAACAGCGATTAAAATCATGGATGCTTCCACAATATGTGATTACAGAATGGTTGATTACATGAAAAAGACAGCGGACAAACACAAGATTAAATGGCAACCAGAAATTTTGACTGCCGGTGGAACCGATACAGCTGGAATTCAACGCATGACTGAAGGTGGCTCAATTGCAGGGGCGGTTTCAATTCCTACACGACATTTACACCAAGTTATAGAAATGGCACACAAAGATGATATCAAAGGAAGTATTGATTTGTTGACAGCTTGTGTGACCGAATTGAATTTATATGATTGGAAATTTTAAATTTGTGATCTACAATTAAACTTATATCTATGAAAAAACTGAGTGAATTAAAAGAATCAAAGGAGCTTTTTAACATTGAAACGGATGAAAACGGTAACAAAATCAAAGTTCCGTATCAAAAAATGGTGACTTATCATGTGAATGTTGTTTCTGGTTGGGCACGTTTCGGACATTACTTGATTGATGTTGTTTGTATTTATGCAGTTGCAATTATTTTAGGATTTGTTGTAGCAGTTTTAAATCCAGATTTTATTCTTTCAATGAATGGCTTGGAAGAACGTGTATATGGAATGTTAATAGTTGCACTTTATTATTTTGTAAGTGAAGTTACAACTCAACGGACAATCGGTAAATTAGTGACAAGTAGTTTAGTCGTTGATGAATATGGAAATAAACCTTCGGCAACAACCATATTAGGGAGAAGTTTTGCGCGAATAGTTCCTTTCGAAGCATTTTCTTGTTTTAGTGAAAGAGGTTGGCATGACACATGGAGTCAAACCTATGTAGTTTCGAAAGCAGAATTAGAAAAAATCAAAAGAATGCAGCAAGAAGATGGTGTTTTTGTCAGTGACAGAGCGGATATTTTAGATTAACGAATTGAGAAAAGGTCAACTTAGGTTGGCCTTTTTTATAAATGATCGATGTTTAATTTGCGCAATTTCGGCGCTAGTTTAGCAGTGGCCAAAACAACTAAAACTGTCATTATTCCACCCAACACAATTGAAGGGCGCAAACCAAAGGCTCTTGCCGCAGCACCCGATTCAAAGGCTCCAATTTCGTTGGACGATCCGATGAAAATTCCATTCACCGCTGAAACGCGACCACGCATATTGTCAGGGGTTGAAAGTTGCAAAATAGTATGTCGAATTACCACACTCACATTGTCAAAGGCTCCCGTTAAAAACAAGAAGAACAAAGCAAGGTAGAAATTAGTGGATAATCCAAATAGAATTGTTGCCAGACCAAACGCACCAACGGATAAGAACAAATTTCTTCCTGCATTTTTGGTTGGTGGTTTATACGCAATGATTAAGGCCATAAGTACAGCTCCAACTGCCGGCGCTGCGCGAAGAAATCCTAATTCAATTGCTCCAGCATGCAAGACTTTATCGGCAAAGGCAGGTAACAAAGCAACAGCGCCACCAAACAAGACCGCAAATAAATCCAACGACAAAGCTCCAAGAATCAATTGGTTTTTAAATACAAACTTGATGCCTGCAGCCAAACTTTCAAAAAGTGATTCTGTTTTTTCTTTAACGGGCATTGGTTTTGAGCCAATGAAAAGAAACGCCATAAAGGCCAAACTAATGAATGAAATATCTACAATGTAAGCAGTGGTGTAATTCACGGCGATCAATAATCCAGCTAATGAAGGTCCTAATACGGATGCAATGTGCCAAACTGTACTGTTCCACGTTGCAGCGTTTCCATAAACTGTTCGAGGAACAAGCTGTGCCATAAACGAAGAATTAGCGGCAGAAATAAAACCGCGGATAATCCCAACAAATGCGATTGAAATAAAAATAGGTAAAGTGCCATAATTCTTCAAAACACTTACACCGTCCAGGGAAAAATAGAGTAAGAATCCTGTTACAACAAAAAACAAAAAGGTGAAAAACAATAAAATGTATTTTCGATTGAAGGTGTCGGCAACATGACCTGAAAACAATGAAATGGCGATAAATGGAATGGCTTCAGTTAATCCAATCATTCCTAAGGCAAAAACGTCTTTGGTTAACGCATAAACTTGCCATCCAACAATAACGCTTTGCATTTGAATCCCTAAAGTCAAGAAAAAACGGTTCGCTAAGAAGAAATTAAATTCTTTATAGCGCAATACTGCAAATGGATCGTGTTTTGGTTTATCAGACATGGATTGAACTTAGAAAAGGAATACCTATGCGTCTAAGGTTACTTATCCAATACTTTCGGAATGCGGAAATAATCTGAATCTTTTTTCGGAGCATTTTTCAAGGCTTTGTCTTGCGTTACGGTAACTTTCGCAACATCCTCACGCAATTTGTTGTATTCGTCATTCATGAAAATCAATGGCTCCACATTGTCTGTGTCAACTTCACTCAATTTATCCATGAATGAAATAATGTTTTCCATATCCTTTAAAATCGCTTGTTTTTTATCCCCTTCAAATTCAAGGCGAGCTAAATGAGCAATGTGATCAACTATTTCTTCTGAGATTTTCATGGTGCAAAAGTAATAAATTTAACGCAAATGTGGGTGTTCCTCCAAAATTGGACGATTGATAATCGTAAAACATTCATCCATTAATTCTGTCAAATCTAAAGATGCTATTTTATTCGTTTCAATCGCTGGATGAATGTAAACTCGTGATATTCCTGGACGAGCAGGACCAAGTAACATTTCTGGATCCGAAAACAGCTTATAATGGTTGGTAAAAGTGATTGGCACGATTGGAATTTCTAAGGCTTTTGCCA
>JACCDH011686430.1_pt1 | contig 32837 bp, 28 predicted proteins | sample 7442481 | NCBI WGS metagenome assembly JACCDH01 (sample SAMN15323433, study PRJNA562643) | freshwater metagenome | isolation source: river surface water | place: USA:Blue River Watershed | collected 2017-08-15
AAAGTGTTGCAACTGCGTCAACAGCTTCCTGTGCCTTTGTTGTTGCCTCATCAGCTGCGTCAGCTGCAGCAAGTGCTGCGTCTGTTGCATCTGATGCTGCCTGTGATGCTTCGTTAGCTGCATCGATAGCTGCTGATGTTGCAGCTGATGAAACTGAAGCTGTAATTGAACCTTCCTTAGCCTGGTTTGCTGTTGCAAGACCAGTTCCGGTTGTCCATGTGAACTTAACGTCACCCTCTGTTACAGGCATATAGATTGTGTAATCCTTTGTGCCTGAAGCAAAACCGATGACTGAAGTTGCTGTTGTTGTGTCACCGTTGATTGTGTAGTTACCAACAATTCCGCCTGTAGCGAAGATTGATGTGTAAGTACCATCAGCAAGGACGAGTCCGTCAGCATCTGTAAGGACTACTGAGAGTGTTGCCTTCTCGCCTGGAGCGTATGAAGACTTGTCTAGTGAGACCTTAACTGCTGCTGGTGTTGATGATCCAACACGAACTGATACAGCTGCTGCGTCAACACCAGTTGTAGCTGTTGCTGAAGCCTTTGTTGTAACAGTTACGTTAGCTGTTCCTGCTGCAACACCTGTAAGTGGTACGAGGTATTCACCAGTTGTAGCTGAGTATGTTGCTGTTGCTGATGTGTATGCTCCAGCAATCTTTTTAACATCTGATGAAACGATGTTTACTGATGTGAGGTTTGAAACGTTTGTTCCAGCCGCATCAGTTACAAGAACTGAAAGTACATCTGCAGTTGGTGTTGAACCGCCACCGATAACAGCCTTCTTGACTGTTGTAACGATCTTTGCAGCATCTCCGAAGAATGTAACCTTCTCAGTTGCGAGGATTACGCCTGCAGCTGATCCGATTGTGATTGTAGCTACGCCTGATGATCCGTCAGGGAATACCTGAACGATGTCGCCAGCCTTGACTGTAATCGCACGACCTGTTGCTGATGGTCCTGTGATTGTTGTCGCTGTGTCTTCACCTGAACCCAAGATACCTGGGCCTGCAATTGTCGCTGTGTAAGACTCAGCAGAAACAACGTTTCCGTTAGCATTCTTTAGAGTTACCTTGATGGTTGCAGCAGCAACTGTAGTTGAAGCTGTCTTTGATCCTGTAACTGTTACATCTGCTGTTGCGGAAGAAGTTTCGCCAGCGTTGATGATCGAGTCAGCTGAAGCAACAACAGTGTCTGTTGCAGCGTTCTGTGTGACTGTGATTGTCAATGTCTGTGCTGTTCCAGCAAGTGTTCCGCCACCTGTTACAACAGCTGGAGTCAACTTAACTACGTATGTACCAACCTTGGTTGGTGCGTTCATGAAGACCTTGAACTTAGCAGTTACGTTTGCAGGAAGTGAAGTTGCCTTTGGAGCAACGAGTACAGCAACACCAGCTTGAACACCTGTGTTATCTGTAGAAAGAAGGACGTTTCCACCTGACTTAGCCTCAGCAGAAGTTGTTTCTGAGAGAATCATGTATGGAAGAGCAACGTTACCTGCTGGTGCAGATACGAGTGTTGCTGTTACTGACATTGAGTCATCAACGTGTGATGACAAGAATGTAAGTGTTGCTACTGCTGAACCAGCTGTTGCTGTTTCAGATGTGAGCTGTGAAGCTGTAGCTGATGAGAGTGTAAGAGAATCTGAGAACGTCATCGCTGATGATGGCGCTACTGAGACAACTCCAAGACCCAAAGCTGCAACCGCAACAAGCGCGATGCGCTTAATTGTTGTAGACATTTGTTTCCTTTCGAATGTCGATCCATGGAATTTCCATGAACCGGCTTTGAAGAGATTGCCCTCTTCGACTCGATTCATCGCACGTGCTGATGAATCAAATTCTCCACCGTGTATCCGGACGCGGTGAAGAAACTTAATTGTTAGCTGACGTAACACGTGATCAGCCCTTTGCCTTTACTGCAGACCCAGGAACGTAAATTGCCTGAGCCAAAATTTGGGTCTTGCTCGCGTTGAGCAAGAGACGAGTTGTGATCGTCTTAGGTGTGCCAACTACTTCATAGCCACGGTCGCCGACCGGATTGGCCAACTCTGAAGTTGGGGTTGAGGTTAGGGAAATTGTAACGGTCACAAGGTACTGCCCGTTGGACATCCGCTCAAAATCGACGCTTGTGGCGGAGGCGTTAGCCACCTCCCAATTGCCGTTTACGCCTAGAGCGACGTATCCAACCTCGTACTCAGTGCCGTTGCCGTCAACAGTGATGGTCTGATCGACAATCACATTTGGTCCACCCTTGGTTGTGACGGCTTGGGTGGCCAAAACTGTGCCTTCTTCGGTCGCAGCTGGTCGGTTATTGCTAACCAACATCTTGCCGAGACCGTTCTCACCTGCAACGGTGAAACCTGTTGGGGTGCCATTGGCATCAAGGCCGGCAAATGAGAGCTTGCTGCCCTTGATATAGACACCGGCTGTCATCGCATCAGACTTCTTTGCTGGTGCAGAGACAGATACTGAAGGGGCTGGGCTTGCTGACTCGGTTGCAGCCTTGGCTGATGAAGCAGCAGGTGTTGTTGGGTCGGCCTGGCCCTCTTGCTGGACAGTTGGAAGGACAGATCCTTCATTGCCAGTCAGTGAGTTAAAGCCAAGGAAAGCTGTGACCACTAATAGTAAGGACAAAGCGACCTTAGATGACTTCGCTGCAAGGTCAGCTGCCTTCTTATAGGTGGTTGAAAGCATGTCGAGAGCGGTCAAGCCACGCTCTTCATCAATAACAAGCTCTGAAAGTACGCGGCGAAGGCTGGTGCGAGCGCGAGAGACTGTGTGGCGAACTGCTGTCTCCTTGATACCGAGCTCTGCTGCAATCTCTTCAGTTGAGCGGCCTTCCATCTCCCACATCACAAGCGCGGCGCGCTCGGCTGGAGATAACATTGCAAGGGCCTGGCGGATGATTGCTGCATCTTCAGCCTGTGAGATAGCAGCTGAATGATCGCCATCTACCTGCCATGCAGCCTCGACCTCAGCTTGGGCATCGTCGATGACGACGAGGTTAGGGCGGCGACCTTCCATCCGGAAGTAGTCGATGCAGAGGTTCTCGATTGTGCGGTGAAGGTAAGAGAGAGCGTGATCTGTTGACTCAAGCTCAGGGGCTGCCAACATAAACTTAATAAGTGAGTCTTGGGTGATCTCTTCAGCCTTAGCGGAATCCTTCAAGACGCGGTTTGCATGGGCGAGAAGCTCTGAACGGTGCTCTGTGTAGAAAGCACCGAGCTCTGCAACGGTCCACACGCGGGGACCTGCAGGAGCTGCAGACTTCTTAATTGCCACTTTATTGGATCCTTTTTAACCGGTTTGGTACTGCAGGAGCACCCGTCGGCGCTTCTATAGCCTTCTACGAATCCAACCCTATATTGTCGCGGGGAACAGACAAAACGGATAATTAGGACATATACCGTTGTCTGTTCGCTTCGCACTTCGGGATATAGACAAACTTATACAGAATTTTGTGGATCAAACGGGAGGCGCTAAACCGACTCCAACGTTTCAATACCCAAAGAACTTGAAAAAAGGTGTCTTCTGATTTTTTGTACTCAAAGCAATCATCCCGAAACAATTTTGTGGGTTTAGATAAACGCCAATCCTGAAAATCACTTTGTGCCTCCTGGCCTATCCAGCTCTCGGAGAGGCCCTTGAAATAGTGTGAGCTAGCTGGACCAGTGTGAGTACCGTCTGCACCAAAATCTAGATAGCGACTTCTGGCAGGTGAGATCATAAATCCCGTTCTCAGGTATTGCTCAAACGCAACGTCAAAGCTGCCTACATCAGGAATTAGTAAATCAAGATGGGGTCGAAGTGCGGTCCAAGTGTTTCTTGTAATGCCAGAGGCAGGTCCATGAAGCCCAAATCGCTGAATGAAATATTGATTGTATTTAGAACGGTTGGCCGGCTCCAAGGAACCAAAATTAACGCCTCTAAATTTCGGATTCTCTCCAAATTGTTCAAGCATCGACTTAAAGAACACAAGAGTGTCATTACTTATCAAAACATCATCCTCGAAAATTATCGCTGCCGAACCTTGAAGAGTTTCAAATACTAGCTCGTAGGCTGCAATTCGATTTGCGGAAATTTTCATATCTACACGGACATCTTGGGGGTTGGTTTTTATATGTTGATTGAATAAATCCTTATTTGCTTCAATCACTTTGTCAACTGAATCATTGCCTAATTGCTGCACAACGTGAACTTGAGTCTGCTTCAAATCAGTTAGATCTCTCGTAGATTTGATTAATTTAGATAGCAAATCAGGTCTGTCGAAAGCAATAATGACAATGTGGATAGCATCAACTTCTAAGCCCATGGCTCAATCTTAGCAATTATCGCAATATGGAGAACTTCAAAACAACTAAAGGGTGATTCTCTTCAGAACTCATATGCCAGAAATCTTCCGGCTTTGAATTTATCTCGATAGCAAAATACAAAAACGAAGCAGAATCGCTCTTATTTTCTGAGAAGGATAGTGAAGAATCCATTTATTCCTCGACCTCGAGCTAATCAGCTCAATCAAATCCGCTGTTTGTTGGATTAGAAACCCGATAAAAGTGCGTGTGTCCTTGTATTTTAAAGAATCATTTCTCCAATTTAAGTCAAAAACAGACGGTTCTAGAGAGATTTGATGATTCCTTTTCGTTTGGCAATAACTTCGATTAAGCTTTCGCTCAAGAGATCCCCCTGACAGGGTATGTGTGGCCGAGTTATCAAAACCAATGTTTTGGATTCTGCTGTTATGGGGCATCACAACAAAACCAGTTCTTATCGTGTCTTCAATTAATGCATCCCAATGTGCATTTAAATTAACTTGCCAAGTATCTGCGATCTGATTCCATGTTCTCTTTGGAATTGTCCATCCCCAGCCAAAGCCATATCTAAAAAAACCAAAGTGTGAATCTTTTTCTAAATCAAAATTGGCTCCACTAAATCCATTTATGCCTTTAAAGTTCTGATTCTCTAGAAAAAGATTGATAATTTTCGCATTAAAGTCAAAAAAATCTTCTCTAACTTGAATATCATCTTCGATAACCGTCACGAAATCAATCTCATTATCCGAAAAAGCCTTTGAAAGGCCATCAAAAATATTTCTACTGATAGCTTCTGCGGGGGAAGAAGTATTTTCTCGATTTACTTTGAGAATCTCAATGTTAATTGACTGGACACTGTCGAGTACTTCCTTAACTGCAACCTGGCCATCATGGTAGATAGCATGGATATTCTTGTAAGAATCAATCCAAGCGGTTTCTAGAGATGTTACAACTTTTTTAAGGTGGGTAACTCGTTTATGTGTAATTAGTAGAACGGCGCCAACTGGGTTACTTACTGTCACTCTAGAGACCCATGAGCTTTGCTTGTTTATCGAAATCTAACACCAAGCTTCGAATGGATTCAAAGGTTCCATTTGCAACCAAATGACCCGCCTCAAGATAATAGATTTGATCGGCATTTTTAATTGTTGATAACCGATGTGCAATCATTATCACGGTCACTTTCCCACGCAACTTAATGATTGCTTCAGAAATATTAGCTTCGGTGGTTCCATCCAATGCGCTAGTGGCCTCATCAAGAACGAGAAGTGATGGGTTTGTGAATAAAGCCCTGGCAATTCCTAGTCTTTGCTTTTGACCACCACTTAATGTTGTGCCACGTTCACCTACATGTGCATCAAGTCCGTTGGGTAATGTTTCTACAAAGGTCTTCAGCTGCGCATCTTCCAGGCATTTCCATATTAGTTTGTCGCTAACAACCTCTGCAGGGTAGCCCAAAGACACATTGTCACGAATACTTCCATTTGCAATGGTGACTTCTTGAGGAACATAGGAGATAGAGCCTGGCCATGTTGCAACTGCTTCTAAAGGTGGTTTTCCGGAGATGCTTACCGATCCACTGTCTGGATTTAATACACCAAGCAACAAATCAATTAAAGAAGTTTTGCCGGCACCAGACGGTCCTACAAAAGCGATGAACTCGCCCGGGTTCACCGTAAATGTGACGTTTTCTACCGCAGCAGTTGCTGCTCCAGGATATTTTAGTGTAAGGGATTCTGCTTCAATTTTTGCTTCAAAACCAGCATGCACTAAATCTAATTCATCGCTCACCGCTTGGAGCTCCTCGTTCGTGCCGAGGCGTTCAATTAGTTCCAAAGTGGGCGATGCCGTCCCCAAACTTCCTTTAATCTGTAATGCACCTTGCTGCATTCTTAATATTGCGGGTGCTATTCGTGTTCCTGCAGCCATAAAAACTGAAAGTGTTGCGATTGCATGGACGGCATCTCGGGTTAGGAATTGTGAAGCGCCAAGTATTAGGGCACCAAGGACTACTGCTGTTTCTATTACGTATTTGCTAATGCTTGGCACAAAAGACATCTCAGCAATTGTGTTGGCTTGTTCTAGTCTTAATTTTCCGATTTCTCTTGCGTAATAATGACGTCTATTTCTGACTACTGATTCTCTATATGAGAGCAATACTTCCATTATTTTTTCTGAAGATGCAATCCCGAGTGTAGTATCTCGCTGCCCTAAAATTCTTGCGCGCTTATGTAATAGTCTGTACATCAACAACGCTATCAATCCAAAAACAGTAAAAGTACCTACGGAGATTGCAGGGTCTACGTAAAACAGACCAATCGCCATAACAATAATTAATGCTGAATCTGAAATTAACGAAATAGTTGTACCGAGAACTCCAATGGTGATTGTTAGTACACCTTGTGTGACCGAATAAAGAGTCTGCTGCGCAGTTTTTTCCTGAATTTCGAGAAGCGACTGAGTTAAGAGTTTTGAGATTAACTTGGATGAAATTAGTGCTGATCGTCTACTGAGGAAGAAAAGCACCTTTCTTGAAAGATAAACCGAAAGTAAGGAGCGAGCTATCAATACGAATGAAGCTGACAAACCTAACAATGTGGCTTGTTGCTGCAAAGTAAAGGAGTCCAGCTGAAGATATTTCAGAAATGTGTAGACCCTGCCAGTTGGTTGTCGCGACTCCACTCCTGTTACCGCCAAAGTTCCTAGCAACCCTATTAAAGTAACGCCTATTAAGTCGAGGATAGAAAGCGATATTTGGAAAAAAATGACAATTGCTATTTTTCGTTGATCACTCCTTGTGAGGACGCTGAGTGAGCGAGAAATGGTGGTTCTTTGCCAGGCTGACCTAATTTTCTTGAACGTCACTTAAATCCCGTTTCTAATTCTATAGAATCATCATCCGGATCAAGATTAATCATGACTTCTTCTAGATCAGATGGTTGTGGGTCGTCGGAAAATTCTAACAGACATCTGGCCACCCATTAATGCGAACCCATTCTGGCGGAATTAGTTCATTGGGTTCTTCCTGACCTTTGAACCATGGTTTCGGCGCAATCACGAGAGGAGTATTCGTGTGCGATAAACGGGCGCCCCACCAGCTAAAAGTAGAATTTGCAATCACATAGCCATGCCCGAGGCGCATAACTTCCAATGTTTTCACCACACAATTTTCTACATCTCCAAAAACTTTAACCTCATTTCGAAATTCGATGGGAATATAATTTAGGGCTTTTTCTGGTTCATCTGAAAACAACCAAATTGATTTAAATGATTGTGCATTCCAAGCATATTCAATTGCTTCTCTGTAGTACGACTCTGAAAGGATTCCAAAGGAAGGTTCATTTAAATAGTCAGCCAACCTCACATGCACGACTAGCGGGCGATCTACATTTGCCAAATTAACGTATTCTTTATAATTCGAAAAATCTCTTGCTTTCAAATTATTGAGTAGGTTCGATACACTCTGATTTTCAGAATACTTATATGACTGAAAATATCCGACAAGGTACATGCTCTTAAACCGTTGCACCTCGGAGTAGCCTATGTTCGAACCAACAACGATTCTGCGATACTCTTTGTTTTGTACAAAAATTAGTATAGAGAAAACTAGATTAACTAGGTATTTATAAATCCGATTTTTCTCAATACCCCTCGGAGAGTAACCTGAGCGTAAGAGGTATCCGAATCCTTTTCGTGCCAAGAAAGAATGGCGGGTGTTATTGCCTAACCTTATTTCGTTTGGCAATTCATAGCACTCAATTTGAGGCATACCCTTCTGATTTACACGAGGTTTTCCTAGCCCCCATTCAATATCAATGCCGGAAGAAGAACTTAGAGCAAGGGCTGCTGCCACTTGAAAGAATTGATTGCCAAGTCCACCAGTGAGATGTAAACGTATCGTTTTTTTCTCTTCAGTTTTCATGGTCATTTCTTAACTTTCTGTAAAGATTTTAATAGTAAGTAAATTTTTACCGATGTCAGATTCCTGAATAATTCATTTAGCGTAGAAAATATATTCTTTTCTCCTGATGCTTTCAATGCAATAGTGAAATTAGTGATAACTAAATGCAGATACATTACTTCAGACATCGGAGAGTTGACCCTCTCTTGTATCTTCCTTCTGCTCTTAACATCCTCCAATAAAGACGGAAGTTCATTTATAGCTTTTTCACTTTGGGTCAGCTGAAAATTATTCCCAACCACATACGTATACATAAGTACGGGTACGAACAAAATATTTCTTCTGTCATTCAAATATTCCATCAAGAAGAATTGATCTTCTCCCATTTTGTGCCTGGAAAATTCGATTTTTTCTATACTAGTTCTTCTAAAAACCCAACGCCAAATTCCAGGATTCCATCCAACCTTCGCTGGAATAGAACCACTGCTCATATACTTCTCTCGATTGAAGAGTATATTTAGAACCTCAAAATCGAATATTAAAGCGTCGTGATCTGATTCTCGTAATCTATTTATTTCTAAAATCAACTTACGAACGTGAAGATAATCGTCAGAATCGGCAAAGAGAATCCACTCTCCTTTGGCAATTTTTTTCCCGGCATTGCGGGCAAGCCCAGGGGATTGAACCCAAACTTCCAAGTACTTCAAATTTGTTGAGTTTGAATTTGATATAAGTGCTTTGAGACACTCACTTGTCAAATCATCTTGCACGTCGTGAACAATTATAACTTCTATGTCATCATTTGAATCCAACTGGTTCAACCATGACTCGAGCTTCTGGGTACGGCCAGCCATGTTGCTTACTGGTACAACAATAGAAACGAGTACTTGGTTTGATTCAGTTCGCAACATATTGGACTATTTTATTCATACAAGTGCCAATTACCAGTACTCTTCCACCATGAGAATGCGTGTGGCGCGAATTGGTGTTCCACGTAGATTTATACTCAAGTCAAAACTTTCTCGTCTGGTTAAGATGAAGTTTGTTGGTGTTTGTTGAGTCATTTCAAACCGAAAATTCTTTGTGCTATTAGCCATGGCATTTACGAGCCTTGGATCTCCATTTTAAAGAACGGCCAGAGTGCAACTTGGTTAGCAGAGGATTTTCCAGAGAATTTCAGAGTTTTACACTTTCATGCTTCCCCTGTAAGAGGATTTTGGGTCGTGCTTGATAGATTTCATGAATATCTAAGATGGCGCAGTATTTGGACCGCACGAATGTTACGTATTCTTGACAATTTATTCTCAATCCCATTTATGAATTACATTCCGAAAATCGTAAGTTCTAAATTGCTAGATGAGAAGGCACCAGCTTTGCACGTCCTGTTCCCTGATACATATGTCACTTATAGATGGAAATTCTTAAGTCTATTAAAATATTTTGTTGAGCAAACCGAAGACGATTACCTGTTCGTGACCACAACTGCATCATATGTGCAACCAAAAATGCTGCTTAAGCATGTTGAAAATGTTCCAAAGAAGGGCGTGTACGCTGGAGCAGAACCTTACCCGCAGGCAAACTTTATTTCAGGAAGTAATCGCATTTTAAGCCGCGATATTGCAATTCAAATTTTGGCCAACAGAACGAAGTGGAAGACCGGGACGATTGAAGATGTTGCGCTTGCTGATTTAGTCAAGTCTCTCGGAAATCGACTAGATACTTTTCCGATATTGAATATCTCAAGTTTGGATGAACTAAATAGAATTTCTGATTTTCAATTGTTGAATTCCTATCACTTTAGGCTAAAGTCTGGAACGCTGAATAACAGAAATGATGTAGAAATCATGACTCAGTTGCACTCATTGATCAAGAACCGGAAGGGATCTTCACATGGGGAATAGTCCGATTACATTGAGGTTCAGAAAGTGGCCAGGACCCGTAGGCGAAGAAGGCAAATTCTTTGTGAAGCTCTTGGAAATTGCTACCTCTAAGCCAGTGGTTGTGGTGGACTCGCTTGAGGGTCTCGTAGATGTTGAAATTGAATCTGTGTACGGAGAGAGACAAATTCCGTCAATTGAGTCCCGAATACATCGCTTCATCCATTCTCATTTACCTGGGGGCATAAAGTTCGATGGGGGGAAACACACACCTAATCAACAACCATCAGGAACCGGAAGGGTCAAAATCTTTTTCACGGGTGAAAATGAGCGGCCCCCAGAAGGTAGATGGGATGCCTATCTTTCCTTCGATGTTCACTCCTTTGGCGGTCGGAATGCTTACTTACCACTTTGGTGGATAACCAGTTCTGACATTTTACTGCCAACTATTTCCCCCTATCTTGGACGTGCAATCACGCTTGACCAGATGCTTGCATCTCGAACTCCGAGTTTGGCAAATAGAAAGAAGTTTTGTGCTGCATTTATCGGTAAAGCATATCCATTTAGAATGCACGCTTTGAGTGCTATTTCAACAATCGGAGAAATTGATGTCTTCGGAGGAATCGCGCGTAATACGCGTCAAACAAGAGCAGAGGAAAAGTTTGAGATTTCACAGGACTACAAGTTCGTATTTTGTTTCGAAAATGATTTATATCCTGGATATGTAACAGAAAAAGCACCGGAAGCTTGGGCCACAGGCGCAGTGCCTCTATATTGGGGTGCCGATCCGGCAGGATACTTAAATCAAAAAGCATTAATCAATTTGGCAAACTTTCCAACTATGGAAGATTTTGTGCAAAAAGTCGGAGAGGTCCACAATGACGACAAATTGTGGATGGAAATAGCATCGCAACCTCTACTACAAAAAAGGCCTGAATTAAGTCATGTAATTCAAATATTAACTAAAGCATGCGAAAAGCTAATTTAGGATAGAAATGACCACTAAGTCGGACCTTCCAATATACGTTATAAACCTCGAGGCAGAGACTGAAAGATGGAACAACTGTTTAAAGCAAGCCTCGAGGTTCAACCTGGAATTACAACAGGTTAAAGCAATCGAAATCAAGGACTTGGAATCTGTAGTTGACAGTTATGTATCGGACGGGGTTCGTGCAGTTTGGGCGTCACACATGAAGTGCCTGGAGAAATTCCTAGCAACGCCGAGTTCACACGCTGTCATTATGGAAGACGATTTTGAGATAGCTAGGCCTAAGACACTATTTAAGGTCTTGAATAACCCGAAAATCTACAAATACGACTTGGTGCAGTTGGGCTACTTGAGACCTGGGCCCGATATTTCTATACGTGTAATCGTCGCAAATTTAGAAACCTTGGTCTTTAGAATTTTAGGGGGCATTGGAAAATTTCCCTTACTTCGGAAAAAATCATTTACAAAGAGATTGCGGGTGGCGGAGGCAGTGGCAACCCCGTGGGGATTTACGGTTGATGACTTTCAGCCAGGTGCACATTCTTACCTAATTTCTAGGAACATGGCATCTGCAGTATTGAAACTAAATAATCCACAGTTCCTCTCGATAGACGATTTCTTTACCGCCCTTTCGCAAATGCGATCTTTTGACTCAATAAGAGTTCGGAGAAGTTTAGTAAACCAAGCGCCTTACCCTAAATGGCAAGGTGATCGCTTTCTGCAAAGTTAGTCTTCAAAAAAGGCTTCAGCTTGCTGAAACTCCGGGTAATCAAAAGCATCAAATTCTCTGTTTGCAAATCGGTAATATGGTTTAGGAAGTGTCGCTTTTCCATTGTTAGAAACACAGAGAAATCCTCCCCACCAGGACAAAGTAGAATTCGACATTAATACATGTGACGCTTTTGACATGAGTTTCAATACTTCAAAAGGACCCAGATCGTTTGGTCCGAATACTCTTTGAGGTTGAATCCTCTTGACTAAATCTGGAACTAACTCTTCATCATCTGTGCAAATGTAGGTTTCGACATCATTCAACATATTCTTTAAATAGTAATCAATACTCAATACGCCATAAGAATTTCGTAACGCGTTGAAATCTCCTCTTCTAACATGAATCACTTGATATTTACTATTCATGTAAGGGGGCATTTCAATACTGCTCAAGGCAACATTTAGCTCGCTTGCTATTTCTTCACGGATACCCTTGAGGGACAAGTGATTTATAAAGAAGCCAGTCACCAACCTAGGAGCCGTCTTGGGTAGAATAGGTATTGAGTCAAAATCCTTCATTCTTAAAACCCGAAGAGTTCTACTTAATGAAAATGATGCTCTTGGACTAAATGATGAAATTTTGTCAAGAATTGCGAGTCCTATACCTATCGAATTATTTCTTTGTGCTGGATTGATATCTTTACACGGATTTATAAGTTCATATAGGTTGCTTTCATAGTTCTTGTGCTCGTGTTTAGCATCGTAAATAGGTGTGATTTTGACATTAAAGTGACTAGATAATTGATGTGCGTATGCCCATTGGAATAATTGATTCCCGAGCCTTCCGGACATTTGTAATTTAATTTCTTTGGGTGTCACAAGCAGGCTACATTTGTATTTCGTGCGAGAAGTAGTCTATGGACTTTATGATTCCATCTTTCAGTGCTGTTTTTGGTTCCCACTCAAGTTCTTTCTTGGCAAGTGTGATGTCGGGCTTTCGTTGTTTTGGATCGTCACTCGGTAGGCTGGAAAAAACTATGTCTGAATTAGAGTTTGTCAATTCGATTATTATTCTGGCCAACTCTATTATCGTAAATTCGTTGGGATTGCCAAGATTTACTGGGCCAGTCATTTCAAGACTAGTAGAAAATAACTTTACAAGCCCAGAAACCAAATCGTCTACATAACAGAAAGATCGCGTTTGGCTTCCATCGCCATAAATAGTTATCGGTTTATTCTGTAAAGCTTGAATGATAAAATTACTTACGACTCTTCCATCATCGATAGCCATTTTGGGGCCATAAGTATTAAAAATCCGAGCAACTTTGATTTCAACATTGTATTGACGATGATAATCAAAAAATAGACTCTCTGCCGCTCGCTTTCCTTCGTCATAACAAGAACGTATACCAATTGGGTTTACATTGCCCCAGTAATTTTCAGATTGAGGGTTTACTGCTGGATCGCCGTAGACTTCACTAGTAGACGCCTGCAGTATTCGTGCGCCCGTTCTTTTTGCTATGCCAAGCAAATTAATGCTACCCATCAAATTAGTCTTAAGTGTTTGCACTGGGAATTGCTGGTAATGCTTGGGTGAGGCTGGTGATGCTAGGTTGAATATCCCGTCGACCTCAACGAAAAGTGGAAATGTGACGTCATGTCTCAGGAGCTCGAAATTCTTGTTGTCCAATAAATGTTCAATATTACGTCTTTTCCCTGTATAAAAATTATCAACAGCTAGAACTTCGTGACCTTCTAGCAATAAATTGCTGCATAGATGCGATCCCAGAAACCCCGCCCCGCCTGCTACTAAAATCCTCATTTGCAACCCCTTTTTTGCTCCCCCCTATTAAATACTATTTCGGCGTAGTCTCCATTGATTTATGGGTCTTTCAATCAAGAAAATTGATATTAGCGCTGCAATAGCGGAGAGGGTTAATAGGAAAAGAAGTTCTGTTACTGGCGACTCAACTTGGATAACTTGTAGAAGACGACTTGATATGCCTGAAAGTGGAACATGCCAAACATAAAGTCCAAAAGAAAGTGATCCGCAAATGCTTACAAGTCCTACGCTAAACCGGAATCCATATATCCTTTCGAAACACGCAATATAAAATATCAATAGCCCAGAGAAAATCACTGATAATTTCTCTGTTTGCCAAGGTTTTAGATCAATTGCAAAAAGGAGGAGAAACATCATCAAGCAGCTAAAAATAAGCTTGGTTTTTACGAAAGTAACTCTAGTTTTCGCATCGAAAAATAGTCGAATCGTCATTCCTATGGATATCTCATTCAGTGCCCGAGTAAATTGATGCAAACCTTGGTGTGAAGATGTGAAGGAAATCAGCCACAGAAATATTGCATTCAAGATGAATAGTGCCACCAAGAAATTTTTAGATTTTACGAATTTTATTTGAATCGCCAAAAAGATGTTCGCTAATAACTCCGCAGAAAGTGACCAAAGTGGATAGTTGAGTAGGGTTGCTGATGTTGAAAATATTTGTAGTAATAGAAGTGCCGATAAGAAGGAAGTTATCGATATAGGCATATCGTTTGAATTTTGCTTTTCTTCAAAAGATATATTGGCATTCACCGCAATGGCGTAAACAAGAACAAAGCATAAAGAAAGCCAAGCAATTGGTAATAGCCTCCATAACCGTTTAGTCACAAATTTACGTAACTCGAACCATGAGTTGTTTTTTGGGAATACTGGCATGAGTACAAAACCGCTCAATACGAAGAAGAGATCCACCATTAAATATAGATTCTTCGTCCAATCAAATGTCGCACTATTCACGTGAAAAATAATTACTCCAACGGAAGCAAGTAATCTCAAAAAATCAAGTAGGTAGAATCGTGATCTGCGCATCATTTAATTTTCTGGCATTCTTCCATACATTTTTGTATTAGCCATCAATCTAAGTTGCTGGTCGAATTTTCAGTTTATTCTTTTTAGCAACAAAATGGAATACGAGATTTCGAATAACTAACCCCACTGCTACCTCAAGAATCAAATCGCCCACGGGCTGCAGTCCTCCACTCGGAAAAGAAATCCAGATAATGGATAATAGAACAACGGTAAGAAAGTTTCTCGATGCCTCTCTTGAATTTTTCATTTCATATAAAATAGCTAAGAGAAATACAACGAGACGATAGTCAAAGTTCATTCCAACAAGATAACAACTAATAAAGACCAACATATATAAGCTTCCCGGAGACGTAAAGTCCCTAATGAATCCATTGAACTCGAAGTTTTGCCTTGAGCTAGGAAGTAAAAATATCAAGAAGGGCTTTCCAAAGAAAGCAATAATGCTGAATATGATTGTGCACAGAATGTAATTTCGAATATTGCTACCAGTGGTTAAGTTATAAGTATTCAAATATTCGCCCCAGACATTCATGCCAAATTGACCACTAGCTCCATGGGGGTATTCAGCTTTGGTGATCGCTATATCTATTGCCGCCATATATGAAGCAATCATAAATAAAGTTCCGGCAAACATTTTTATCTTGCTAGATCTTCCGACGCACACAAAAACTAGAAGGAGTGGAATTGAATAGAACTTAAAGATAGAACATACAAATATGAGCACTAGAGCCAACATGTCGTGATGAGACTTAAATGACCTGCTGCTCAGTAGCAGTAAGAAAATTATGAGTATATCGAAGTTACCGCGATCGGCAAGAAGTAATACCGGAGGTGAACATACAACTAGCGAAAGAACAATGAAATCTCTTTTCGTTTCCACTTTATAAACCGCGGAAATGGTAAGTGCTAGAAGGAACAAAAAAATATAACCAAAAACTTTGGTTAGTGAAATCCCCAGGTTCAAGCTTTCTAACAGAAAAACTAGTGAACGCCCGTAAAGGTAATTGGAACATGAATCCACATCGTTCCCATAAATTCTGAGACCAATTATTTGGAAACACTCTGAATATTTCAGAACCTGCCAAGAATCCAGGAAGTTCCCTCCTCCCCAAGCAGACCAATATCTAAGAGGTAACCAAGTTGTGGCTTGCATCAAGGAAAAAAAGGTGAATATTGAGAACGTCTGTAGAAGGAATGTTTTGGAGTGTAATAATTTCATTTGCAATGTGGATTATCCTAACTTTCCGTAGGGCAGGTCTCTCACCCAAGTTGTGAATTTTATCGTTGGGCACCATTCTGGCGGGTTCGATAATCCAATTTCCCAATCATGGAAAACCTCTTTTTCTCGGTAGGGAATCGAACCCCACGAAACATCTATTCTCCGCGCGATTGCTTCCTGTATGTCAGCAACAACCTCCCGTAGAGTCCTTGTGTAATCGGACTTTAATGAATAAATACTTAGCTCTGGTTTCTTGATGCGGAGAGTTTTGTTCATTTCTTCGATGAACGCTCGAGCTAAATCGTCAATGTGGGATAAGTTAATCAATTGATTTCCCTGGGTCGCTTCTATTGATTCTCCCGAAATAAGGCTCTCAATTATTCGATCAATAAATTTTCCTCGAAGTCTTCCTCCATAGTTATCAAAGAGTACAAAATCAGTAAAATGTGTTTGTTCTTTGGTGCAGCAATCAACCATTTCTTGCTGAGCTCGATGTTTAAACTCGGCATATTTTGACCATGGACGCATATTTTCAGGTGCATATTGAAAATATGTAGAGGCAGAGATAACTGGAGTGCCGTGCTTTTGTACATGTTTTATGATTGTTGAGGTTAACCCAAGAATTGCTTGCTGCATCTCTTGTGTGTTTTTTGCATTCTCTAACGGTGAGTAAAAATTCGCCAAATTTACAATTAAATCAGGGGTGATTCCCTCTTTATGAGAGAGTTCACCGCTTGAGTTCAAGTAGAATTCAGTAGCATTTGCGTTATCTCTTTTTACGGGTATTAGAATATAATTTTCGCCTAAGCTTGCTTTCAATACTCGAGAGCCGAGATTTCCATTTGATCCAAAAAGTGCCACCACTGGAATTCGATTATCCATTTTTTTCTGACTCAATCCACTGTTCCAGAGTTGGTAGATGTTCGTCTCGAGGACTCCGAATAAAGTTAGCTATTGGCCATTTGATGCCGATTGAAAGTGCATCGACTCCAGTGTCTTGGCTAGGTTCATGAATCTTGTTACTTAGGTAAAGTGTGCGCGCTTTGTCAATGGCTTGAAATCCGTGTGCCACACCTCCGGGAACATATACAGAAGAGATTTCCTTGCAATTTAGGGTTTGGGTACGCATTTGTAAATAACTCGGACTATGTGGCCTCAAGTCCAATAGAACGTCATAAATTTCTCCAGATAGAATCGTAATTATCCTGGATCCCGAAGACTCATGGACCTGCAAATGTAGACCACGCAATACTCCCTCTGCCGAATCAGAATAAAATGCTTCTCCTAGTTCAAATCCATCTATGGATAACCAATTCTTATTGAAGAATTTAGTAAATTGACCGCGCTTATCTTCATGCACTTGACTACTAAAATATTGAACTCCAAAAATTTCTTCACTTTTCAAATCTGAACCTACCGATTTCCAGGCTCCGTAACCAATCAATGTAAAACAGTGGACGTCCTAGCGAATTCTTATACACGCGAGCCAAGTACAGAGAAATAACCCCAAGAAACAACAGTATTTCCGTGAGAGAAAAAAGGATTAAAAAGTAATAAAACCAGTTTTCTTCCAGGGTAGATGTAGATAGTAATGAAGTTAGGAGATAAATCAGAAACGTAGCAAAATTGAAGGCTGCAGCAAAGGAGATAAATCTGAGCGGCCAAGTGGTGGCTGTCATAAATCCAGCGATTGCAAATTTGACTAAGTTCACTTTACGGTACTTACTTTTGCCATCGATTCTTGGATTTCGATCATGTACAAATTCTTTCGTTGAATAGCCGGACCTTGATAGAGTTGAACGTAAGAATGGGAAAGAGTTATTTTCGACTAAAATGGCATTTCTTACTTGTAAACTAAACATAGAAAAATTGCCGGCATTTTTGCGGAAAGGGTCATCGGCAAGTTTTGACAGAATTCTGTAACTAAGATTTCGAAATGTCTTGGTTATTTTGCCTTCATACCTTTCGCGACGGATGCCTAATGCAATTTCGGTATTTTTCAAAACCTCTTCTTGGAAATCGATAAGCATCTCCACTGGGTCTTCGCCATCCGCATCACAAAGCGCGTAGGTGTCTGAGATGGAATGTGACAACCCAGCTATTAATGCGGTCTCGTATCCAAAGTTTCGAGTCAGAGTAAGCACGCCTAGAGACTCGTATTGATACGCAATTTTTTCAAGTTTTTCCATGCTTGAATCTGTTGAACCATTATTTACCACCAAGACAGAGACTTCTTGATTCTCGCTCAGGCGCCGATAAACAGGCGCCAATTTATTGAAAAACCTCTCGATAATAATCTCTTCGTTGTAAACAGGGATGACTATGGTTAAAGATTTACGAGTCATGAATCTAAGAACTTCCATTTATTATTGAGTCAATATTTTCAACGCATGCCTCATAAGGTGATCGACTCTCTCTTAGAACCGAGTGCCACCAGAGAAAAGTGTCTTTAATTGCATTCTCTTGACTCCAGAATGGTTCCCAATTCAAAATTTCTTTACTTCTCTCTGAATTCAACTGCAGGGAAGATGCTTCAGTAGATGAGTCCGTAGAAGATAGATTAAATTCCGGCATTTCCCCTGGCCAGATTTCTTTAGTTATTTCTACAAGTTTTTCTACAGAAAGGCTTTCACTGTTTGGGCCAAAATTAAATGTTGAAATCGAATTATTTTCTAAACCGTATTCTGCTGCTCTCAGATATCCAATAAGTGGATCCAATACATGTTGCCAAGGTCTAGTACTGCTTGGATTGCGAATTTCTATCTGCCTATTAGCCGTGATACCGCGAATGATGTCAGGGATTATTCGATTTTCTGCATAATCTCCTCCGCCAATTACATTGCCGGCACGTACGGAAATAATATTTGGTCCACCATAAATCGCAGACATTTGCCGCCAAGCGGAAAGTACATTCTCTGTTCCAACTTTACTGGCGCTGTAAGGATCTTTACCAAACAATGGGTCGTCTTCTTTAAACTTTAAGCCGGTATTGTCATTCTTGTACACCTTATCAGTCGTCACACCTACAAAGAGTTTGGCTTGAGACGTTCTGGAGAAGTTTTGTAATACATTTGCCGTTCCCATAACGTTCGTTTCAAACGTTTCAATCGGGTTTTTATATGAGTGAATAACTAAGGGCTGTGCTGCAAGGTGAAAAATAACACTTGGGTTAACTTCTTCTATTATCCGAGAGATAGTGTCTGCATCTCGGATGTCCGCGAAATACTCTTTCGTTATGTGATTGTTGTTTAATCTAGTATAAAGTGACCCCTCTAAAGGCGGTAATGACAAACCGACGCTTTCAATACCAAGTTTGCCCAAAAGAAGCCCTAGCCAAGAACCTTTAAATCCTGTGTGCCCAGTTATTAAAATAGGACCAGTTTCTTGGCACTTAATCAAATTCGGCACTAACATCATGGTCAAACTGTAGTCTTTACCTCTAGAAACCGCGGAATCCAAAGAGGGTTTCGCAGATGGGATGTATCTTGGGCGGCAACGAATCGCTTGATCTAAATAAGCTAGTGCGAGAACAGTTTGCGAAGCGCCACCCTGAAAAAAAATTCATCCCGGGCCAAAGTCACGTTCCAGTCACGGGAAAAGTATTTGGGGTTGAAGAACTTGAAGCGGCGGTTGAAGCCAGTCTTGACTTTTGGTTGACGGCTGGGCCATATACGGAACGATTCGAAAGAGTGTTCGCTCAAAAAGTCGGTATGCGCGCTTCTTTTATGGTGAATTCTGGATCGTCAGCGAATTTGGTTGCACTTTCAAGTTTAACAAGTAAATCATTAGGTGAAAAATCGCTAAAGCCTGGTGATGAAGTGGTAACTGTTGCCGCAGGATTTCCCACCACAGTCACGCCTATTATTCAAAATGGTTTAATACCAACTTATGTCGATGTAGATCTCGGCACATATGTAGCTAATGACGACGCTTTGAGGGCTTCCATAGGTCCGAAAACCAGGGCAATTATGATGGCGCACACTCTTGGCAATCCCTTCAATCTAGATTTAGTTCAAGAGCTCGCCAAGAAGCATGATTTATGGGTGATTGAAGATAGTTGTGACGCGCTAGGTGGCACGTACTCCGGACAACAGCTGGGAAGTTTTGGTGATCTATCCACATTCAGTTTTTATCCTGCCCACCACATGACAACAGGCGAGGGTGGAGCAGTATTAGTCAAAAAGGCTTCTCATAAAGTTCTAGTTGAATCCTTTAGAGACTGGGGAAGAGATTGTTGGTGTCCTTCTGGATGTGATAACACTTGTTTAAAGCGGTTTGAGTGGACATTGGGTGAACTACCTCAAGGTTACGATCATAAGTACACGTATTCGCACCTGGGATACAATCTGAAGTCTGGTGACATCCAGGCTGCCATTGGTTTAGCTCAGCTTGATCGGCTAGATAATTTTGTTGAGCTTAGAAAAAGTAACTGGAATTACCTTCGAGAAGCACTTAAAGATTTAGAAGAATTTCTGATATTGCCTGAGATTACTTCCAAGAGTGATCCTTCGTGGTTTGGTTTTGCTCTCACTGTGAAGAAAGAATCCCCGGTTTCGCGCAATGAAATAGTTGAAAAGCTTAATGAAAGAAATATTGGCACGCGCCTTTTATTTGGTGGAAATCTACTTAGACAACCTGCTTTTATTGATACCCCTAGAAGAGTTTGTGGAAGTCTAGAAAATACCGATACGGTAATGAACCAAACCTTTTGGATTGGTGTTTGGCCCGGACTTACACATTCCATGTTGGATTACGTTATCGAGTCAATCAAGGAAATTGTGAAAAAGGCATGAAAGCCATAATTCTTGCGGGTGGATTAGGTACTCGCATTTCAGAAGAGACTTCCAACAAGCCCAAACCTATGGTTCTAATAGATGACAAGCCAATTATCTGGCACTTAATGAATGTATATGCCGCGCAAGGCGTAACAGAATTCATAATTGCTGGAGGTTATAAAGTAGAAGTCATTTCAGACTGGGTGAAACGGCTGGAATCGAATTGGAATATTAAGGTTCTAGATACCGGTCTTACCACTCAAACCGGAGGACGTATTCGCCATTGCATGAACTTTCTGAAGGGAGAACGTGTATTTGCAACTTACGGTGATGGTCTAGGTAATGTGAATTTAAGGAAACTACTTGACATGCATGTTAGCTACAGCAAGCTAGCTACACTAACAGCTGTCCATCCTCCCGCGAGATTTGGAGTTTTGGAATCGGAGAATAATTTGGTCACACATTTTGGTGAGAAGAGTCAGGCACATTCAGGATGGATTAATGGAGGCTTTTTTGTACTCGAGCCCTCAGTTGCTGACTTCATTCATGATGACTTGGAACCCTTTGAAACAGGTGCCATTCCCAGATTAGTCCAGGAATCAAATTTGGTTGCCTTTCATCACGAAGGATTTTGGCAGCCAATGGACACCCTTCGCGAAAGAAATGATCTTGCAGAATTAGCTCGCAAGGTAACGCCTCCTTGGATGGATTTAGCGGACCATATCGAATTAAAGCGACTGTAAGTGAAATGAATATGCAATCAACTGCTAGAAACATTCGAAAGAGAATCATTGAAGTTTCCTATGAGAAACAAACCCCTCATATCGGTTCATCATTATCTTGCGTTGAAATACTTTTAGCATCCTACAAATTCAAATTAGATCAGCAAAGAATTGGAAACGAGAATTGTAAAGTAGTATTTTCGAAGGGGCATGCAGCTCTTGCTGTATATGCTACATTAGTTGAATTGAAGGAGCTCGATTCCACAAGTCTTCACCAATACAATAATTCTGGCAGTCATTTATATGGCCATGTAAGCCACAAAGCTTCGAACATTGTTGAACTTTCAACTGGGTCATTAGGTCACGGACTTCCTTACGCAATCGGATTGTGTCTTGGACAGAAACTAAATCAAGAAGAACCAGCTCTGGTTATTACAATAATGTCAGACGGTGAATGCGACGAAGGAACAACTTGGGAATCTGCTCTAATTGCAAGTCACTATAACTTAAGTAATTTGACGGTCATCATCGATCGAAATGGACTCCAATCCCTGAATTCAACCGAACAGACTCTAGCGCTCGAACCTCTCCGAGAAAAATGGGTGGCCTTCGGATGGGATGTCACTGAAGTCGATGGGCATAACGTGAATGAGATCTACGATTTGTTGAAAATTGGCGAAAAGCCAAGATGTATTATTGCAAACACGCATAAAGGTAATGGCGTATCTTTCATGAAAGATTCCGTTTTGTGGCACTATAAAAGTCCAAGTTCTTCCGAGTATCAAACTGCAATTGTAGAAATAGATTCTTAAAATGAGAAATGTCTTCATCAAACATCTAGTAAATCTTGCTAAATCGAATAAGAAGATAGTTTTTATAACCGCTGACCTCGGTTTCGGAGTAGTAGAAGATTTTGCAGTTCAATTTCCAGATAGGTTTATGAATACCGGAATCACAGAACAGTCAACAATTTCACTCTCCGCCGGTCTTGCCTCGACAGGATTCCGCCCATTTGTTTACAGCATCGCAAACTTTCCAACATTTCGAGCTTTTGAGCAAAGCAGAAATGACTTAAGTAATATGAATCTCGACGTATGCATAGTGGCCTTAGGTGAAGGTTTTTCATACGGAACTGCCGGATATTCTCATCATCTCATCGAGGATATTTCTGCATTTAGAGGATTAGCGGCTTTTTCTATTTATTCGCCAACACGGGCAGAGGAAGTGCGGATTTCAGTTGACTCCATTCTGTCAAAATCTGGGCCTTCTTTGCTGCGTTTGGGTAAATTGCCCAATTCTGAAAATAACGAACTGGGTCAACTTCTAGATCTAGAAGGCTTTAGTCAAATCCAAGAGGGAAGTGATGGCGTGATTATTTTTCACGGTGGCCTGACTGATGAAATTATTTCCGCAAGAAATATTCTTGGGGATAGTGGGAAAAACCTTGCAATTTACACTTGTTACTTTTTTAATGAAGCCAATATTTTGAAATTCCTAAGACAGAATCTTGGTCGGCCTTTGTTTATCATTGAAGAACACATTCGTCGCGGTGGGCTAGGTTCAGTTTTCCTTGAAACAGCTAACGACTATAATCTAGATTGCAAGATTCATAGAATAGGTATCGAAAAAGTAGATCCTGAGATTGTTGGAAATCAAGAGTTCTTGAGAAAAGCTTACGGTCTAGATGCTTCTTCGATAGCTAATTTTATTTTGAATCAGTGGAAATAGATTACGATTATTGTGAAAAGTTATAATTCTATAGTTATAACAGGTGCCAACGGGTTTCTTGGGAGTTGGCTCACTCATTATTTTTCGTCGAATGGCTATATTGTTCACGGCTTTATCAGAAAGACTAGTGATGATTTTCGACTTAATGGTGTGAATTCGCAAATACTACGTTTGCACGAATCTGAATATGCCGAAAAGATTAAAGAGATTCAGCCTTCGATAGTAATTCTCGCCGACTGGAGTGGAGTTTCTTCCTCTTCGCGGAACTCCGAAGAACAACTTGAAAATATTTCCCGCTGGGAGAGTCTAGCTACTGCCTGTGTTGAAGCTGGGGTGGGAAAGTTAGTTGCATTCGGAAGTCAGGCAGAACTGGGAACACAGCAAGTTGGTGCAACAGAGGAGTTTGCAGAAAACCCAGCGAGCTTTTATGCCGAAGCTAAATGTCGGGCTCACAAAATTCTCCGGTACGCGACATTCGGTACGCAAACTGAATTCTGTTGGGTGCGATTGTTTTCAATCTATGGTCCAGGCGACAACCCAAACTGGCTTATTCCAACGATTATTCGAAAGATTCGACTCAACGAAGAATTAGATTTAACGGAATGCACGCATTCATGGAACTACTTGCATGTCTTCGATCTTGCTCGATTAACTCATTGCCTAATTTCTTCAAATAAGCAGATTCTTCTTCTTCATGCTGCTCACCCAAAAAGTACAAGCCTTAAGGATTATATTCTCACTTTGGCCGATCAACTTGGAGATGCAAGCCTCTTAAATTTTGGTGCGGTTCCTTATACATCGCAGATGGTGTCGGGCTTATCTCCCAAGGTTGGCCTTGCACTTAGCCTGGGTTGGAAACCTGTTGTCGATTGGGATTTTGGTGTTACAAACTTATTGACGGATTCTGAATCCTTATCGATACAACTCGAGTCTTTTATGAAGTTTTTTGGTAAGATTGAGAATTGATGAATGGTGGACCACAACCCACAATTGATATTTATAAGGAGTAATTGTGAGGAAATTTTTCCATCGATCTGAAAAACGTTTTCTGGGAAAGCGTGAGGACTTAATAGGTACGCAGTCTTCCGTGCCGGAAAATGTTTCATACCTGTCATTGACGGAATTTGAGAAGCGAAACTTCACCGAAATTGGATTTTACTGGTCACCAGATGTTCAGCATCTGAGAATTTCTAATTATCAGGAACCTGCTTACTATGACGACTATTTCATGACCACATCTTATTCTGAAACTCAACAAAATTTGCAAGAAGCTCAGTGTCAACGTCTGTTATCTCTTCTACAAAGTGAGAAGAGTTCGGAACTGGTGCTTCTTGAAGTTGGGTGTGGAGATGGATCATTTCTGGATCATGCATCAAGATATTTTGACGTTGTCGGAATTGAGCCCAGTAAAGCATTTGCATCCGCTGCATCTTTAAAGGGTCACCGTGTGTTAAACGAATATGTCACAGCTAAAAGCAATTTCTTCAGTACCAAGGTTGATGCATTTGTGTCTAGGCAAGTTTTTGAACATCTCCCAGATCCGTTAGATTGCCTTATTGGAATCAGAAATATGTTGAATCAGGGAGGGATTGGCCTTATTGAGGTGCCCAATGGGTACAAGGCGTTTAGAGCAGGAAATTTTTATGAGTTTTTTCCTGACCATGTAAATTATTATTCTGTAAATTCACTTGTAGCCCTTGCGACCACAGCAGGTTTCAATGTGATTTCATGCCATGAGTCGTTTGGTGGAGATTATTTGGAACTTTGGATTCGGAATGACATCGAACAGGAATCTTGGGTCGAAGTAATGAACATTAAAGCGCATACAATTACTTCTGAAGTTAGTAAATGGATTAATAACACCCCGAATCAAACTAAGGCGATTTTTGGTTGTGGTGCCAAGACTTTGTCTATCATTGCAAAAAATTCTGCTTTTTACAATGATTCTTTCTCCTATGTAATAGATAGCGATCCGAATAAGCAAAATAAATTTATTCCTAATACTAAACTCCAGGTTATTTCATTGAATGAAGCAGTTAGTAAGCCAGTTGATCAGGTACTTGTGCTTGCTCTTTCGTATGTGAGAGAAATTGCCGAACTGATCAAAGCCAATCTGGGTGACAATGTTCAAATAGTTTCAATCGATATTGAAGGCAAATTGCAAGAATTAGTTATTTGATTTCCGTCACAAGGTTCTCTTATGTTGGGAAATAATAGGCTGCAGTGATTTCTTCACTAATCTTAAGAACGTTGAAAATAGTCCTCTCTTCTTGGCTAGGCGAAATCTATTTAGAAGAGAAATGCGTCCGCTGTGGATATAGTTTTGAACTTCTTCACCTGCTACCCGGACGCGTTCGCCATTTGCCTCTTCGAGCGCTTGAACCCATATTTCATTGAAATTGGGTTCTGAAAGAATGATCTTGCTATGGATATGAAGATTAAGTACCCGAAAACTTCCCAAATTTGTTGCGAATTCCAGAGTGTTATACCGATCTTCTACTTTATTTAATCTCCATTTCCATGAAGAAATATCAAGTTTATAGTCCGGATTTATGAAACCAGAAATTCGCTTGTTATTCGTGTGGAAAGGATCTTGTCCGAATAAGTATTGTCCGAAAGCAGCACCGTCAAAAACTACATAGTTCCCTTCGGTATCTAACCAGGCCTTTGATGGCAAGGTCGGAAGTTCATCGAGAATACCTAGATTTAGCGCTCTTCCTAGTAAATCCATATCATTAATTGGACTTTGTTTGCTCGTTATCAATAATCTCAGACTATCTAGTAATTTCTCAAGCTCGAATTTGTTGGGACTGTAAAGAATGCTAGCAATTCCTCGTTCGTCAGAATACCTTGGAATCGCCACCATCGAGGTTTTTTCTTTAAATAACATTTCGTCAGAGCTTCGAATCATTGGTAGAACATCTGACTCATAATGTAGGAACGAATCTTCACTTCCGAGAACTGAATAGATAGCATTGAGAGCGAAAATTCTCTCGAACGTGTAAAACCAATAGCCGCCTGCGATTTCTTCCATTTCTTTATTTTTGCGTGAAAGCATTTCGATGAAATTGCTTCTATGCTCTTTGGAGTAGTTAACCAAAGTTCCTGGGAATTCGATCCATGATTCGGCGTGATCTGTAATTAAGTAGTTCTTAGTTTCAGGATTAGCTCTAATTGCCGCCCTTGCCATAGTGGTCAATTGTGGAGATGGGTTCGTTCCCAGGTGAACAAATACGGTCGCAATTCCCATTTGCCAAGTATATGCATGAAGACTGGTTTCGATTAAATGTTCGTCGGCATCGACAAATTCCGATGTTTTCTAGCCTTAACAGATGCCAAAGATAATCGATTATAATTTTTCCCTTGGAGAATTCAAACGTCCACCAAAATTGGAGATAAGAAATAAGTTAAAATAAGCTCTCGGAACTTGCTCCGAGTGAATACTTCGACACAAAACTAATTGCGGTTTTTATGAGGGATACATCTGCACATAGGAATGCGGGATCTCCTGCGCGACGTTCTGCCTCAACTGCGGCTACATCGCTTCGGCCAGCCGCCGCACAAACCAATTTAATAACTTCACGGACAGAACCACCACGGCCAGTGCCTACGTTCATCGCAAGAGGCAGAGTCTCCTTTGCGTCGGCTGCGGCAAGGTGTGCTCGGGCAATATCTCTAACATCAACATAATCACGGATACAGGTTCCGTCTGGTGTTGGGTAATCAGTGCCATAGATAACGGGCGCCTGGCCAGCCTTGAGCTTGTTAATCACGATAGGGACAAGGTTCTCGACCGAGTTATCCATTAACTCTGGGGCTGCCGTCCCGACGACATTAAAGAATCGCAGTGATGTTCCGTGATTGCCGGCAATCGCCAAGAACTTGTTTACTTCACCTTCAGCAGCGAGCTTCGAAGCCCCGTATGGAGAAATCGGGTTCTTCTCATCATCTTCCTTGATCGGGTTTGAGTGATCTGGTGCGCCATAGACAGCTGCGGTGGAAGAGAAGATGAAGTGGTGGATGTTGTGGCGAGAGATGAGCTCGAGCATCTTGGTGGTGGCGTGGAAGTTGACCTCGAAGTACTCGTCGGGCTTCTCCATGGATTCACCGACTGCTTTGAGGGCTGCGGTGTGGACGATGCCGTAAGGCTTGTAGGTGGTGAGAACTTCATCAAACTTTGCGGTGTCGCGGATATCGGCGACGATCAGAGGAATCTCCTTGTTGTACTTCTTGCGAAGGTACTCGATACGAGATTCAAGGCCCTGATAGAGCGAGTCATAGATAACGACATCTTTGCCACTGGCTAAGAATTCATCTGCAACATGGGCGCCGATATATCCAGCGCCACCGACGAGAAGCCAGGTCTGAGTTGTCATGTGGTGAGTCTATCTCTATTGAATCTCACAGAGTATAAGGCGAGAGATATCCCAATAAATAAGGTCTGCTCGAAGATAATTAGGCTATGAATATCAAGCGAATATCAGTTATCTCATTGACCGCCCTTGCTCTCGTTGCGCAGGCTATGCCGGCATCAGCTGCGACTAAGACGACTTTGATTCGCTTTATCCCTTCAATTAGCGCGACCTTGGATCAGGGCGTTATTACCTTGACTCCGCCTGAATCGAATTCGCCGGCGAAGTTCCGCGTTGAGATTACAAACCCGGCGGTGGCAAAGGCGGATGGGTTGAAGGTGACTCTGCTCAGCGTGGGAAATACCGAGATCTTCTATGTGCAGGATGCGGTGACGGGATATACGGCGGCAAAGCGTCGATCTAGCATCTTTATCCGCCCTGGTACGCCAGTGCTGGGTGCGTGGCCTGATCAATCGGTGGCGATGACATCAAATACTTTTACCTTGACTCCTCCGACATCACCGTCAAAGGGTGGATGGACTTATAAGTCATCTGATTTGAACGTGATCACGATTAATGGCGCGGTGGCGACGATTGTCGACGGTGGTGAGGCGACGATTACTGCAACGCAGGGCGCAACATCATCATGGTTGACTGCCAGCGTTACGAAGAAGGTCACTGTTACTGCGGTGACACCAACAGCATCGGCAATCCCTAATGTTTCACTATCGGTGAACGGAATCTCATCTTTTGAATTGAAGAATCCGACTAGCAATTCAAGCGGTGCGTGGACCTATACATCAAACCGTCCAGATGTCATTACTGTCTCTGGCAATAAATTCAACGCAGTCGGTCCTGGTGTGGCAACGATTACTGCAAAGCAGGCACGTGCTGGCATCTATCGTTCTTACACAACGACATTTAATATTGATGTTGTTGCCAATACTCCGAAGATTACAAATAGCGGCTTTGCCGATACTACGGTGACGATCAAGAGCGGTGCAGAGAATTTCTCTCTCTTCACACCACTTTCAGAATCCCCTGGTCGATGGGAAGTTGTCTCATCCGACCCAGCAGTTGTAAGAATCAATGAGATTACTTCTGTCAATGAAATTAAATTAAGCGCGCTCAAGCCAGGTAAGGTCACTTTGACTGCAACTCAGAGCGCAAGCGGAAATTACGCAAAGTCTGCGCCAATTAGCGTCACGGTTAGCGTGAAGGGCAATCCAACTGTTACTGCGCCAAGTGCGATTGAACGTATTGCGGGTGACCCTGCAATGACAATCAAGGCGCCTGCCAGCACATCAGATGGTGCCTGGAGCTATGCATCAAGCAATCCTGCAGTGGCATCGGTGTCCGGCAATATCTTGACGATTGGTAATGCAGGTAGCGCGGTGATTACTGCGACACAGGCAGCAACAACTGCATGGAATGCGGCAAGCACAACCTTTGAGGTGCGCGTCGGTGGAATCACGCCAACGTTGGGTGTGGCAAAGGAAGTTGTTGTTGCAGCTGGTGCAAAATTGCCGACAAGTGCGCTGCCAACAAGTAACTCTGCCGGTAAGTGGATTTTTGCAACAGATAATCCAGCAATCGCCAACGTCGTCAACGGTGAGATTGTTGGTGTTGCCGCAGGTAGCACCAAGATCAGCGCTTACCAAGAACCAGCCGGAAAATTTGGGCGTTCGAATATCGTCTCGATGGTGGTGACAGTCAGTGGTGTGGCGCCAAAGCCAACTGCAACGCCTGCACCTGCACCAACTGCGTCAGCGACACCTGCGCCAACCGCGCCGGTAGTCACTAAAGCTACTGCTGGTGCTTCATTATCGGAGCGCACAATCACCATCATCGCTAAGAATGCGAAGTTGAGTGAACTAAAGATCACTATTAATGGTGCGACCGCGAAGTTGGGTGCAAATATTGTGAAGCCAGGTAAGCAGACTGTTGTAGTCAGCGTTCTAGGTAAACCGATCTACACCAAGGTCTTCGACGTTAAGTAAACGCAAAGTAGTTCTCTGCGTCGCGCCTTTTCTATTGAAGAGGTTTGAAACTGGTGCTATAAATAGCACAGGCGAGAAGCTTTCGCTCCTCGCCTGTGTGTTCAACACTTAAGAACCCGCTGGAGGCCCGCCGCGCGAACGGCGGGCTTTTCTTTTATCGCGATAATCAAAGACCGTCTTGATTACCTCAAGAAGAAAGCGCAGTAAGAGTATTACTGAGTCCATTGTGTCCCCCTCTCTACGAGTGCACCGGATGGTGCGGTCCCTGACAATTTGCCCGGGAAATCACGAGTGACGGATCCTTGTGATTTGTAGAGTGGTGTGTAGAACACGCGAAAGATAATGAGTTTTATGGCGCGGCAAATGCGGTAGTTGATAGCCTGTGGATGAAAAGCAATGTACCTTTATCTCACTACCCCGGCGACTAGTGCGCCGGGTTTTTTCTTGCCTTAAATTAGTCGAGAACTACAACACCGCTAGGTGTTGAGAGATGCACTGCGACGATTCCTGACTGATCTTCATTAGTTGATGGATCAACCCACTCGATTGCGATGTCACCAAGTGCGGTGAGGATTTCATCCTTAAACCAAGAGCTTGCGAGCTGATCTTTATCTGCAATAACAATCTTCTCAATCTCAGCAAGTGGTGTGCCATCTTGTGATGGGTGATCTGTTGTCAGCCATTGGATAAAGAATGGGAGCTCGCGAACATCTGCAATCTCTTTAACACCAATCTGCTTCCACTTAAGATCTGAACCAGTTGGGCGAGCGCGGTGTCCTTCTACAGATTCGCGACCGAACTTCTCTTCGATTGGTTTGATGTCCTTGGTTGAAAATACCCAGGTGAACCATCCGCCACCTTCATTGGCTTTGCGTGAGACTGCCTTACCCCATGGAGTCGCCTCTGTTGATGGGTGATCGAGAGGGCAGACAACTTCGATGTATTGACCATTCTTTAGTGAGGCTGTGAAGTTTCGTGTTCCAAAGCGCGGGTGAATTCCGCCATCAACGAATGTCGAACCGAGGCGAGCACCGAGGCGCTGGACGGTATCTGCAAGCTGATCATGGGAAGTCACATATGAAACATGGTCTAAACGCATGGGGAAATTATTCACCACGGCAAGGGGTGGTCATTACCACCGTGAAGCGGCGGTTGACGGTTGGCTATTGGATGCAGCGCAACCCTTGTACAGGTAGCTCGCCATCGAGATAGAAGGCATCGATAGCATCGTCAATGCAGCCATTTCCGCGCCCCTGACCGGTATGGCCATCGCCGACATAGGTCAAAAGACGTGAATTAGGCAGGGTTTTGGCCAGCCCTTTCGCCCATTCGTATGGCGTAGCTGGATCACCGGTGGTGCCAATAATGATGATGGGAGCGTTGGTCTTTACCTTCTTCACCGTAAATGGCGCAGGTGTATCGAAGTATTTACAGAGCAAGCCGCTATAGGCCAGGTATGGACCAAATACCGGAGCAGCTGCTGCAATCTCTGCCGCATCCTTACGAATCTGATTGACCGAACGCGGATCGGCGAAATCTAAACAGTCGATGATGGGACCGGATTCAAATTCATTATTGGGATAACTTCCATTGGGTTGGCGACCGCTGTATTGGTCAGCCAATTTAAGGAAGGTGTCACCGTAACCATCAAGTGCTTCACGAATCGCGCGGCGCAGTTCTGGCCAACCTTCTTCGCTGTCATAAAGGGCCGATGCGGTGCCAATCATGACAAGTGATTCTGTCACCAATCGCTTATCGTCATCCCCGCGATCTTGGGGCAGCGGTGAAGTCCCTGCGCTCTGCCAAATTGAGATTAATTGTGTGGTTGCTTGATCTACATCGCCATCAAGCGGGCAATTCTTTCTTGCCAAACAATCTTCGATAAAAGATTTGAGTGCGAGATCAAAACCGATTGCTTGGCTCTTGGACATTTCAAGATCAGAGATATTGGGATCTACTGCCCCATCGAGAACGACGCGACCAATATTGTTGGGAAAGAGATTTGCATAGAGCGCGCCAAGGTAAGTGCCATATGACTTACCCATGTAATTTAACTTCTCATCACCTAACGCTTCGCGCAAGATATCCATATCGCGGGCAGCATTGGCAGTGCTATATGCAGTCAAGTGTTCGGTATTTTCTAAACACTGCGCAATAAAATCTTTCGACTCTGCAATTGCTTTCTTAAACTCTGCCGCTGAATCCACCCTGCTATCGGATGCATAACTTTCATCGGTCTCGGCATCTGTCAGGCAAGAAATCGGGGCGGAACGGTTGACTCCGCGAGGGTCAAAGCCAACGATGTCGTAGCGGTCAGTCAGGTCTGGATCGAAGATATATTCAGCGTTATAGGCGTAATCCACGCCTGATGCCCCTGGTCCGCCAGGATTAACGATGAGGCTACCGATCCGGCGCTTGGGGTCTTGCGCGTTATAGCGAAGGACTGAGATATCAAAAGTGCCAGTTGAGATCTTGTCGTAATCAATCGGTACCTGCAAGGTCGTGCAATCGAAGTTCTCGTAACAACGATCCCAATTGAGCTCTTGCTGATAGTAATCGTTTAACGTGGTGTAACTTGCAGAACGGTTCGATGTGAAATTAACCATCGATATTACAAGAGCTCCGATAACACCAAAGATTGCGATAAAGATGAGGCGATTGCGCATCACGCCTTTGCCAATCGACACATCAACGCTTCACAGGTTAACAATGGTGCCGCGTTATGTGCCAAGTTGGTGCGCGCCTCCATGATGGCGCTGATCTTGCTGACAGTGCTGTGATGTGGATGCTTTGCTGCATAAGTGTTGATGGCATCTACCATATCGGTATTGATAATGGCATCACTGCTACCTGCTTGCACCATCATCACATCGCGATAGAAAGTTGCGATATCTAATAACGCTCCATCAATCGAATCACGGACCATGCGCGTTGCACGAGACTTCTGTTCTTTCTCAAGTTCTTTCACTGCTTTTGCTGCACCTGATGCCATACCGCGACCGGTTGCACCTTTGCCATATGCCTCTTGCAGCGATGCAATCTCTTTCTCATCACGCACCTCCGATGCAGCATTTGCCGCAGTTGTTGCAAGATCCACCAAAGTTTGTGCTGCTTTAAATGCAGCAGCTAATGAATTGAGTTGTAGTGGTAGGTGCATGATGGTGGTGCGATTACTGCGAGCGCCTTCATTGAACGCTAAATACTTTGCGCGGCCGATATGTCCCTGGCTAACTCGCGCAGCAAAGTGCGCCATCGCAGGTGTAATGCCATCGCGGTTAATCAGCACATTTGCCACAGCTGCATCACTAGGTGTGTGCAACTGAATATGGCGACAACGAGAACGAATTGTTGGCAGAACATCGTGCAGAGTCGGTGCACATAAC